>Ga0123357_10012294_pt1 | contig 11033 bp, 5 predicted proteins | sample TergutEmb28metaG_FD_89873 | JGI IMG/M metagenome (GOLD analysis project Ga0123357, IMG submission 89873) | Embiratermes neotenicus P4 segment gut microbial communities from Petit-Saut dam, French Guiana - Emb289 P4 | ecosystem: Host-associated > Arthropoda: Insects > Digestive system > Gut ... | reverse complement strand
TCGCAATTTAATTCGTTTCTGTAAACAGGGTGCTGTGGCAGCATGTCATGTTTTGCAAGAGTACGCTGTTGAGAGTACAGTTGGCTAGGGTGTGCTGTGCACACCCTAGCCAACTGTACTCTCAACAGCGTACTCTTGCAAAACATGACATGCTGCCACAGCACCCTGTTTACAGAAACGAATTAAATTGCGAATGTTTTAATGTAACTTTAGCAAGGGAAAAACCTAGCTCCCTGAGAATGATCTGAGGATCGAAACATGTCGGAGCAATTTAAGTGTTTTTATGTGAAATTATATAAGTGCATTTGTTGGTTGATAATTAGAGTAAAAGTCGCTAACATTTCCATCACCTGATCCGTTCCATAACTGTCAGGTCCTTACGTCCTTAATATATTTATTAACATACTTGTAATAAGAAAATTACATTGAATTGGACATTATTATAATCCTCCCAATATATAACCGACTTGCTAGGCCTGGACGGTCCAGGAATTGAATCCCTGTGGGGACGAAATTTTCCTAACCTGTCCCGACCGATCCCGGGCCCAACCCAGCCTCAAGTACAAAGGATACAGGGTTACTTTCCAAAGGGTATAGTGGCCGGTTCGTGGCGTTGACCACGCACCCTATATAGCGCCGAGATTAAAGAAAGAGTACAGCTATACCTTTGCTCTCCCTTAGGTCTATCATGGCCTCTCATACTTTGAACTATATATTAATAGGACGCATGTGACAGGAACCAACATTCTGAAAACTCTCGTAACAGTAACTTACTTTCACTTTAAATACATTTTAATCAGTTTATTAATATTACACACCACCTAAATCCCAATATTGGTAAAGGTTATGTTATCAGACCGAAGTATACAATAGGAAAGAATATGTGTTATTTTAATATTGTCTGTATAATTATATAATACAAGGTCCATACCTTTTATTTTGATTGTTCGCAACTTGAAAATAGGCGTGCCATTTGAACAGACTGTCACATTCTGAAGGACCTTGATATTTTTACGTTAGGCCTATTTTGTATAAAAATGTTGTCTCCTACTCCCGGTGCGATTTTCAAACTTTGTCGTATCTGTCGTGGAAACAGGAGACAACGACGGTGCATTGAGTTGCGAACTTACATTGTTTATTTCAATGGCTGCGTTGCAAAAGGAATTATGTAAATAGAGGTGCAGGTTGCAATGTTCTTCTGATCTCTAAGCGCAAATATCTGAATCCCGGCTATCAGTCTTCTTGCTCTTCAAAATGACAAAAGAAGTTACAAAATAAAGGCAGAAAGACGCGTGGTCATAAATACTTTGTACGTAGCCCTTTGAGTTAACACCTAAGTACGCCTCCAGAGCTCTATGTCACCATAGAACATATGAAGTGTTTGAATATTTGGGGAAGTTAGATTTCAGTAAATGTCAGTGATAAGGTCTGTTTTATGGAGCCAGTCTCTACCTTCAGTCTCCTATATGCTTTCGTTGTGCGTATATGATTTTTTATGCGTCACTTTAGTTCGCCTTTTTATTGAATTCTCCACTCCTGAAGAAGTGACCGATATGTTGTCCCGAAACGGCAATAAGGAATTAACACTACCCGGTGCGTAATTGTCCAGAAGAGCGCAGTTGTCTTGTATAATCTTAGTAATTAACCAACTTAATGCACAAATTCTTGTTTTATGATAAGTTTATTATATTCCTCTACATGTTTCGAGCACTATGTGCTCATCGTCAGGAGTCAAAATTGTATTATGCAGCATCTGGTATTATCACACTGAAACAAGTGAGTGGTCTAAAATTACTAAAATACAATTCTATAATGCTATATAATGCCATTTTACTTCCTGATGATGAGCACATAGTGTCGAAACACGTAGAGTAGAGGCATATAATAAATTTATCATAAAACAAGAATTTGTGCATTAAGTTCGTTAAGTATTAAGATTACACTGAGATGCACGGTCAGCAAAACATCAAAATTTGTCTTGTATTGTTTACTACTGTAAGAAAAGTTTAGCATTCATTAGTTCATTAATCGTTTTTACTATTCCAAAGTAAAATATTAATAAAGTATAATTGTTCTTTGATTTATATGTACACATGTAATGCCCACAATTAGTTATTCATTAAAGATAAAAACACAATAAATATTTAAATAGCATAAGAAGAAAATAATTACAATTAACTAGGCGCCCGAGCCTTTCATAATTAATGAACGCGATACCGCAATTTCGCCTTCATTCGTTCGTTCAGATGTCACCTAGCCTCTGAGTATGTTCACTGCGCCAGTTGTGTACCACTGATGTCAAGTTTTATTTTTCTGGAGATTGGCGTTCCTTAGAGTTTTAAGATCTGCAGTGAAAGTATTCTGCAGTGGAGCCCACTCCTGCTACTAGCGTAGGCAAGCGAATCTCTGGGGCAGCCGCCAAGAGAAATAACGTGCTCCTACGTTAGCACGTCGCACGACTCAGTACGTGGCATTTCACGTCTCATCCCTAGCTACCTCCAGCAGATAAATGGTCACTGCGCTCTTAAAACTACTCAGACTTTGTCTTTTTCCTTCCTTTGCTGCCTCTTTCTCTTCCTGCTGCTACATCTGTCTTACATCTCTATTCCTCTTGTGCACAGTACAATTCAGTCAAGGGTGAATTCAGGAGTTGCATAATTTACCATAACCTGACAGGACAGGGCATTCTACGGTGAATAAAAATGATTGAAGCAACGCAGCATGTGTTATAACAAGATATCTTCTGATGTAACCAAACGGAACTGGGTCAATACAGGACTTAAAACGGAACAAGCCTAAATATCTTCCATTCATTGCAGTACAAGCAAAACCTGAGAAATTCGCATGGCGCTAATGTCAAAATGTGTGCTCGTAAATAATAGATCTAAGCGTACTGAACTCTTATAGATATTCACTTGATTCCATCACAAATATAACTTCCAGAGGACTTGCGAAAATCTTATTTAATTGAGGTGACAAAAACACTGGATTCGGCCACAGAACCGTTTCGTATTAAATGTTGTTTGAACTGTCGCCGGACAGGCAAAATTCCTGAAATTTGTATGAATAGCCCTTACAAATTTGCACAGTCTTGTTTGCCTGTATCGTAATAGGGAGTCAGAAGATATTTAATACATTATTCTCTTATACATTTAGAAGAATAAGCCGTACAACAACCGAACACAACTGTAACGTCATGAAAGAGACTGAATGCTTTGTGTCGTCATCAACGAGTGTTGTTCTAAGCGAGGATTATAACGTTGTGGTTAACAGTGAATAATTATTTTATACCACAGAATGTCTGACGTTATAGGCGAGATGTCTCATAAACCGATGTCGTTATAACCGGGCTCGTCTGTACATTCTTTACAACAAAACTTTTAAATGTTATTTTGATAATCTGTAATGTTATTTTTATTTTTCTGGCCTTTTTTCCATAATCAGCGTTTTGTGTACTTGCATTTTAAATCTCCAGTAATAAAGACTTTGTTTTCGTATCTGTTTGTAAACCTTTTATTTTTAAAGAATTTATGATTAGTAAGTTTTACTTCAATTTCAATCCAAAAGTACAAATTTACTTCACAGGTAAAATATAAACGGTAAATCAGTCCCATTACAGACCCGAGGTGCCCAGAGGGTTCCAGGAAGTTAAGGTTCCCAGATTACGTGAAAATGGCCCAGGATGGTGGTAAGGTAGTTAGCTTTACGCACCGACCGCTTTTTGCCCCCTGGAAATACTCCTGGGACTCATTTATGTTAGAGGCTGAGTCGACCCCAGGGCCATAGAGCGATCGGGAGGATTTTGTCAATGAAAAATTCCAATGACACCATCTGGAATCGAACCAGCGACCTTCCGATTTGTAGCACAGCACCTTAGCCACTGTACTACCGCGGTCCCCTTACTTCACAGGGCTTACTCGAAAATTCACTATAAGTATTTGAACAAATATGTCTTATTTTATCTACTGTTCGAATTGTGCGAATGATAAAATTAATCTCTCGCCCCTACGGTCGTGTCACACGGCGCCGCTCCCTAGTCAAGGGTCCTGAGTGTTTTTCTGGAGGTACGTGTTCCTGATCTTAGACGGAAATGGAAGGTTTTTAAGACGGTTTCAAGTAAGTTCTGCAATAGTTTGTGAAGGTTAAACTCGAGTCTGCGTGCCGCCATCCAGGTACGCTGGAGGTTCTTCTGGAATTTTACTATGAATTGCGCCGCCTGATGTTCCAGAAAAGTGACGGTCTCTAGCTTAACCTCCTATCTCAACGCACTAACACTATAGTTCCTTCCAATATCTGTGGTGCAAAATTAAATTCATGTTGTATATTAATTATAAGAGATGGAATAATTTCCGATTTATGGGGTATTACAAAAAGTCAAGCTATTATTTAGACTTACATTTAGAATTGGAATTATAGTTGTCTGGCGAATATAGGATAAAAGCTGTCAAACTTTAATTCAGAATTTGTTCATATAAAACCCTGAGTCGGCGGGCATGGCTCAAAAATAGCCTCGAGTGTGGAGCTGAATTAACTTGACACTTCAGTTAAATGTGTAAATGGTATGCTAAGGTAAAGCAGTCCCGTTACAGGCCTGGAGTGTCCCAAAGGGTTCCAGGAAGTTAAGGTTCTCAGATTTCATGTCAACGGCACAGGATGGTTGGTAAGGTTGTCAGCCTTACGCACCGGCCGCCTTTACTCCCAGGAAATTTTCCTGCTACTCATTTCTATTAGAGGCTGAGTTGGCCATAGTGCGATCGGAAGGATTTTATGTCACTGAAAAATTCAAATGACACTAGCTGGGATCGAACCAGTGACCTTCCCATTTGTAGCACAGCACCTTAACCACTGTGCCACCGCGGTTCCCTGTGTGCTATGACACAACCTAAAGGAACAGGATAGTGGAGTTAATATCCATAAAAATTACATGATATGGCGAGTAATACCTTCAGAAAAATTGTGATAATCAGAATATTTTCTGACTCGGCTAAGTTATGCTGTTATTCGAATCTTTGGTCATGCAAATATTCACTTTCTGCATACTCTTACTTATTTAATGATTCGGAAAAAAAATAAACTTCCACTTTATTATTATTTTTATTGAGGGCAATATTTTCTTATATAATTTAGTATGCCCTCGCGATTTTACTTTCAAACATTTTCCTTAATTACTTAAATTATTGCGAGTAACGTTCTCAGTTCCTTTAATATAATATACGTATATTCACTTCCATTATTTTATACGTAATAATAAAAATTAACGAATTGTTATAATTACCTTTATTTGTAAATTAAACTAATCACGTTGGAGTTTTCCTTAATTAAAAATAATTCGATCAAAAATTAACAGTTAGGTCAGTAATTATTTCTAAACCAGTCCCCCAATTATAGAGGGTGGACCACATAAATTAAATAAAACAACATCTGCATTTAACCACCCCTCCATCCTAACATTACCCTCGACCATGGTTACACTCAAAGTATTAGCAAACCTCTAACGTAAGACAGGATTTTCTTATCAGTGCCAAATCCTTCCCTTTAGCATATCAGCTTACTCAAACAACAGTTACCATAACAGAATAACCTTCACGATTATTTTACTACAAAATGCCAGTGAGAATGTAGGTTTAGGTTTTGTATTTTGTGATTTATACTTGAATCCTTTCTCAAATCGTCCAATCTTGTAATTCATCAAATTATTTATTTGTCTTTAACTTAAAATGTCATTCAGCACTTCTATCTTGTTTTTCGAATGTACGTATATATTATATCAGGCAAATTGTAAAGAAGGATTGTGACTGAATTGCATTGTCTCTCTAGAATTCACCCCTAAATGCTCGAAATTACATTCGAAGTTTCGTACGCAATTAACCATTTTCTTGGTAATAGTTATCCCGAACCTAGTAGAAGTACATTATTACTTCTGAATGTAATTCTTTTCAGTTTTTTCGTTATTCTTTCCTTGATTTCATAATGACTAATCTGTAACAATTAACCACCAAATTCACAATATATGTATTTTACATAGTCGTATTATAATATACAATAATATACATTAAAATACTGACGTTTCCTGCATATTTCTATCCCTTTTGGGATCATCATCTGGGACTATGTACATAAATTATCTTGTATAAATTATTTTATAGGTTTTTAATTCTTAATGTCTTTTGCATCATGTAGAAAACTTGAGAAAAAAATGTGTAGGTTGTTGCGTGTAGAACAGATGAATGTAAAAGAACGTGGAACTTTAATACACAGAGGTTCGGAGCAGCTTGTATTTACGAAGAAACCTGGCACACCATAAAATCATTGACGTAAATACCTCCTGATGATTGTCTCTGTACGGACAGAAATGTGCAGCAATCTTCACTGTTGTAATTTTATATAACTATGTAAATTAAAAAGATTGTACATTTTTTGGTTAATTATTATATATGCATGATTCACTTCAGTTTCTCAGCAAATGAATTTCAACAATAAATTTTAAAGCAAATTTCAAAAACTCGTCCCTTACCAATTATCGAAATTTTGAAGAAATTTTCTTGCGTTTCGCAACACGTTTTCACATTTATTTGCAAGATATTTAATCAATTTTTTTTTGTTTTCTCTTCAAAGTATTGTATGTTTCATCCTAATTAACTGAACTTGGCACAGTCATAAGTAAAATTTGAATTCCGTCACTTTATTTTGTTCATCCTTTACTCAAATATCCTATACTGAATTTTTAATTGCTATTTATACGGAAGGACAGTACCCAATATAATTAAAATATAGTGGCCCAGCGGCTTGGTATAATATCATTTTCTGTAATCTGCGCTTTTCAACATTTTCTATCATGTGGTTTGGATCCCCTTTCCCTCAAATACAGAAGATATTGATGGTTTCTCTGTCAATGAGACGGGACGGTTTAAAGTGTGTGGGAACCACAAAACGTGTGGTGCGAGCAGTTTGAAACTTTGTAGTAATAGAACTTCCCAGAATGTTATGCGGTTAGTGTCGGACTTGTAGCGGCGCGTGTCCTCTGCACTAGTTTTCCATCTACAGCGAAGAGCTGCAGCCCGTTCGTAGCCTGGAACATTATGCATAAAAAAGGTATTAAGCGCGAATTACGAGGTGGAAATTTCAGCATGAAATTACTGCATGTATTCTTTGCCGCACGGCACCATCCGCACCGTACACAACCTACGCAGCGGCTCTCAAGGCCACCAACCATACAAAAACTCGGTGCAGAAAACCGTATGCCGCAATTCAACATCCAATGCTCCTGATGATGGGCGTATATACCCGAAACTTGTCGAGGTAAGAATTTATCAATAAAATTACCTTGTTGCACCAAGTTGGCATTCCACATTATTTCTACCAGTCACATCCAGTTTTCTGGATCTGTCATTATACATGACCAGTGGTGTATAACGGCATAAATAGCGTATGAAGAGTAAGCTATGTCTCAGGGCGTGTGTTTAAGATATAAACTTAAAGCCAATAGACACTAAGAAACAAAAAGACTTGTACCTTACGTTATCACATTCATTCTTATGATAGCATCATTACTACTTCAAAAATAGAGCTTCCAAAACACGCCTGGGAAGTTACAAAAATGACCTAAGTATAATTTTGGAATGGGGCTGGTTTGTAATACTTTTAATAACTACACCTACTTAACCTGTAGAAAAACATTAAGGAACTTTACTCAATGTCTTCTTTAGTCCGGCAGAAACATGACTGCCATACTACTAGGCTGTTCAGTATCTGTACATAGCTTTATACGTGTAACACGCACAAGTCAAGAGTTTGTATGAAATAGAAGAATATATAATTCATAAAAATAAAATAATATGCCAATACAACTTATATTTTTCGGTCCAGAAGTTCACCTTATTTCAAGTTTTTAAAGTATTTACTAAGTCTACTTCTCTTTCTCCTACCAACTTTAGTATAGTTAAAGTGACATAATAAAATGGGCAGAATATGTAGAATGCATAAAAGCTGCTGGAGAGTCGTGCTAAATAATTCTGTCATTTCAAGACTAGAAATATTTTATTTAACTATGTCATTATTAGTACGGATGTAGGACTGAAAAGTAAAGCGACGGTTAAATTTCGTAACTAGCGTTTGTAAAGTTTCTCTCTGTATGTTTGTCTTTGAACACTGACATTGTTCTCAATATAAGAGATTGAATTCACAAAACGCAATGAACTGTTTATGACCGTCTGATTGTAGACGTTGTATAGAAAAAGGCATCAGATGGCGTTTTTCTCCTCTTTCTCTGACGCTTAGTATGTATGTCCTGAGAAATTGAAGAAATTCGCGGAATTTTGTGTATATAAAACACATTCCACTGTGGAATAGAATTGTGGGCTGAGTAAAGGGCAGGGATGGGAAACGTTGTGTTCTGTTCTGCAGAGTACTGGTACTTACCATAGTAAAAGAATAAGCCATGTACGTGTGGACGAGGAAAAGTGTTAGAATGAAACCTAGAGAAGTGTGCTATGAATTGGTTGGAGCCGCATCGAATAGAGTTCAGTGGCATATTGGTCGCGACAATGAAGAAAATTTTGAATACGCACCAAAGAGAATTACATTAAGTGACTTGTACTTCAGGATATATATATTGGTGGATTTTAAGAATATGGTTCTGAAAAAATATTCGGGGCTAAGAGTGTGGAACTAAGAAGAGGCTGGAGACGAATGAATAGTGAGGAACTTCGTGCTTTATCCTCCTCAACAAATACTACTATTTCTATTTCTATAGTATAACCAACCAGATGCATCAATGTCGGAAATGTATTTTATTGGAGTGACACTACAAATTTCGAACGGTCTTTCCGTCCATCATCAGGAGTTAAAGACAGTTCATACTGCAACAGGCATATGTCAAAACACATGTGTTTTTCAGTTTACTACGACATATATACACATTCACTAGTAATTTTACCTTTCTCTGGAATTTCAGTTTGACAAATGCCTGTTGCAGTATGTACAGTCTTTAACTCCTGATGATGGACAGAAAGAACGTCCGAAACTTGTAGAGTGTTACTCCAATAAAATAAATTTGAGACATTGGTGCATCTGGTTGGTTTTGCTATAGAAATATATTGCGATGTACGGCCTTACGAACGTCAAAAATATTACTAGATTGATCAAATCCAGGAAAATTAGAAAAAATATAAGTATGGCACGGGGATGAGAGAAGAGAAATGTGTGGAGTGCTTGAATGGAGAAACTTAGAGAAAAGATAATATTTGGAAGACCTAAGAGTAGATGGAAAAATAACTTTAAAATAAATCATTAAGAGAGAATTCGGTAGGGCACGAACTGTATTGAACTGTGTCAGTATAGGCATGAATAACGGAGCTTTTTGAACGCAGTAATGGGTATTACGCAGCGTATAGTGGTAAATGCTTACCGACGTTTCGGAATAATCTATCGGTCTAATCTTCAAGGATCGAGAAGTCTGAAAGTTGGACCGATAGGATATCCCGAAACGTCGGTAAGGGATTACTACTATACTCTGCGAAGTAATCCAGAACACAGATCTCAGCTTTGGTTTTGTGTCAAGTGCGTGGCAATTTGGACTCTCTTAAGAAATATTATGTTCTCGAGAAAGACTTTGGTCCCTTGACTTAGATCTATGCTTAAGGAAGATGGTTTAGTTGACTGGTAACAAAGCGGCTTTGGTAACCTACAGCTATGATGCAACAATATTTGTCTTTCTTGTTACAGAAAATCTTCTTGTAACCCTAAAAGATTTTCGTAGAATTTGGCAGATAGAACATATTTCGATGGAAAAAATTTGCTTCAGTATTTGCTTGATTGGGAATTTTTAACATATACAAATGTGATTATGATAAGCATGTTGGTAAGTATTAATTTGATATAAGACATGAATGTGAAAGTAAATTCTGTAAGGCATTAACGTTACATGAGTTTTCAGGAGAATATTATAGAATACCTAGACTTGTGTGAAAAGGAAAATTATGGTAGTCCTGTTATTTCTATATAATAAAGAAAAGAGTAACTTGGGTGAAGGAAGAGATAGACCAAAGTAAATGGAAGGTAAAATGTTAGCTCCGTAAATAAACGTACCCAGTGTTAACACGGGCTCAGATAAGTGTAAATTTGGTTCACGGATCAAATAAATTTTAAAAATTACGTTTTTTATTTACAATAGGTCTTACGAAAAACTTTAATTTTTACCCTTTCTCTTTCTTTCCACTTTACTGAAAAGGAGGGGTGAATCAGTTTGTCGTTAAATGACACATGTTGAAACTTTTGGAGAATTGTTATTTAACCATTTAAAGACGAAGCGCAGACTGCTTTATTTGAAGCCCCAAGTTGTGCCGCACAGTAAACACTTTTCAACTTGGTTATAAAAACCAATCTGTTTATGCTGTAAGTGAAAAAAAACTCTATTTTTCTGAGATAAAAACAAAAAAAAATAATACAGTGTGGACAGAGCGTACAGTTGTTGAATGTTAAACTTGTTGGTGCATTACATAAACATTAGGCTTTAAAAGGTTAATTTTAGCATAATGTGTTGTGGGATGCTGCATACATTGTCCTTTTTTTGTGTAAATTAAGGAACAAAGGACGAGAATCAAAGCGATTTTCCTTGGTGCTTAATTAAAAACTTAAAAAATAAAGACAGACAGTGTACGTAACGTAACAATGAGGTGCGTTTATCAACAAATTTTTCCGTAGAAAAACAATAAGTATTAAACATTATAAATGTGTCTCTGCAGTCTTGCCTTAATTACCCGAAATGCGAAGCGCATGCAACTAATCGTATTGTCATTTGTGGCCTGCCAGGCTATACTGTAATCTTCCACATTATTTCTTAAATGACTCGAGTTACGAAAAAAATGCACTGAACATTGTTGAATAAAGAGAGACCAACTTGATGTCACTTCCTTTATTATTTCTTTATTTAATGCTCAACATGTTTCGGATGTTAATACATCCATCCTCAGGAGCTTGCGACTTATTTGTTGAGCTATTTCATGGGTTGTATTGCTCTGGTTCGATGTGTGTTG
>Ga0123357_10012288_pt1 | contig 11035 bp, 13 predicted proteins | sample TergutEmb28metaG_FD_89873 | JGI IMG/M metagenome (GOLD analysis project Ga0123357, IMG submission 89873) | Embiratermes neotenicus P4 segment gut microbial communities from Petit-Saut dam, French Guiana - Emb289 P4 | ecosystem: Host-associated > Arthropoda: Insects > Digestive system > Gut ... | reverse complement strand
GCTAATGCCGAATCTTCAATTGAAAATCAGGGAGATTTCGGAGTATCACAAAAAAGGGATGCACACGACTACTTTTTCAGAGATGATCGAATTGCCTGAAGGAGGATACATTATAGACACTCCCGGCATCAAGGGATTCGGCGTATTTGATATGGAAAGCGTCGAAATATCGCATTATTTTTCCGAAATATTTAAATTTTCGGCATCCTGCAAGTTCAATAATTGCACACACCGGCGCGAACCCGGATGCGCGGTGCTGAAAGCGGTGGAAGAGCATTATATCAGCGAATCACGCTATCGGAGCTATTTGAATATTGTGGAAGATGAAAACGAAAAAAAATACAGGGAAGCGTTTTGACCCCCTGCCCCCTAAAGGGGGAGTTTTGGGGATTTAGGGAAAAATTTAGAAATAACATGAATAAAAAAACAAATTTAAAATTTAGCAGGGCATTTCTCATCCAGGAAATACAGGATTGGAGCATTGTCTTTTTCGGATTATTTTTATACTCGTTTGGATGGACGGGATTTTTGTTGCCGAATGGAATTACGACCGGCGGCGTAACCGGTATTGCAGCAATCGTGTATTTTGCATCGAAAATTCCGGTGGGAATTACCTATTTTTGCATCAATGGCGTTTTATTATTATTTTCCATAAAAATATTGGGATTTAAATTCAGTGTCAAAACCATTGTCAACGTAATTGTTTTAACATTTCTTTTGTCAGTTCTTCAAACGATTATTAAAGAACCTTTAGTGAAAGGCGAACCTTTTATGAGTTGTATTCTGGGAGGGGTAATCTGTGGATTGGGACTTGGTCTTGTCCTTAATTTCAATGGAAGCACGGGAGGCACCGACATCATTGCAATGATTATTCATAAATACCGGAACATTTCCGTCGGAAAAGGTCTTCTAATCTGCGACATACTGATTATTAGCTCATCTTATATCGTTTTCCACAGTATTGAAAAAATTGTGTATGGTTTGGTGGTTATGGGCGTTACGTCCTATACGGTGGATATGGTGCTAAACGGGGCGAGGCAATCGGTTCAGTTTTTTATTTTTTCCGACAAATATGAAGAAATTGCCGATACGATTATCGAACAGGCGCATCGAGGCTGTACCATATTGGATGGAACGGGCTGGTACACGAAAAAAACGTCTAAAGTACTTGTTGTGATGGCAAAAAAAAATGAATCGGTAACGATTTTCCGCATTGTAAAAAATATTGATCCAACGGCTTTTATTTCTCAAACCTCCGTAACCGGCGTCTATGGCAAAGGATTTGAACAAATAAAATCTTGAAGGCAGCGTTTGGTTTGTTTATCTTTAAAATTTACCGTATCTTTGCATCCGTAAAACAGGTCCCGTAGTTTAGTGAATAGAACGACAGATTCCGGTTCTGTAGGTCACAGGTTTGAGTCCTGTCGGGATCACCTTGCAGGACATACCGTCAAATTTAGTGGTATGTCTTTTTTGTAACTGTTTAGCATAAATAAAATCTGCTATTTCAATTACTTGCTTTGAATATGTCGGTTTTTTGTCACCGTGCTTAAAATTTTTCCACAAATGTAAGCATTTTAGAATAATTATATTTGTTTAGAGTAATATTATATTGAAAAAGCCCGCTATTTGAGGAGCGGGCGAGAAAGTTGCGAAATTAAGCTGTCAAACAATAACTACACAACCGATGCCAATTCTCGACTTATTTGATGAATACCGTCAACAATCTGTTTGCGTTTTTCCGGGCGTGGGTTACGGATGCCTAAAGCGTAATGTCCAATTTGCCGTTCATTTATTCCGGTTACGCGGGCGATCGCCGATCGTGTAAGAATACCGTCCAAACTATGCAACAGAGCTGATGTTGCCAATTCGTATTCTATTTCATAATCACCATTCAATAGCCACTCAGGAATGGAATCTCCATCGGCTAAGCAACCTTCAATGTGAAATTTTAATGCCGATTCAAATTCTTTTTTCAATCTTTCAAATGTAGCGCCGGTAGCAATTACAATTCCATTTAACCGGTCATAATCGTCAGTTGCAACCGAATAATTTTTGTTGCACCATCCAACCAATACTTTTATTTTTTCCATGATGTTTTATTTTTATGCGGGCGCTTATTTCCACCCCGCTTGTTTCCAAATGCTGTTTAATAACTCTTGACTTAATGTGTCGCTTAATTTACCGTTTACGGTTACTTTCCCTTTTTTAGTTTTGTGTTTGAATTGACGATGACTTGTTCCTTTTCGCGTGCAAAGAAACCATCCATCAGCTTCAAGCAAATCAATTACCTCTTTTACTTTGTACTTATTCATATTCTTTATGTGTTATTGTTTGACACCACAAAGATAGTAGATTTACTACTATTATCCAAACTTTTCACCAATTATTTTTCACTCAAGCGAAAGATTTACCAACGAAGCAAACAGTGTTAAAATTGACAGCAGTAGAGTAAGTAATATCGAAACCAAAAAAAGTTGAGACTATTAAAATAGAAACCCTCTCGATTATTCGTGGAGCATACGAGGATCGAACTCGTCACCTTTAGACTGCCAGTCTAACGCTCTAGCCAGATGAGCTAATGCCCCTTCGTTTTTCTCTATTGCGGTGCAAAGATAAAACATTTCCTGTAATACCGTTGTATTTTTGGCAATATATTTGCTGTTTATAAATGGAAAGTTGAGAGCGAACAACGCTTGATTTTTTGTAAATCATTGATTATAAAATACAATAATAAAAGGTTTAAAGTTATGGATAATAAAAAGAAGGATAATGACTTTGAAAATGAGATACCATCGGCTGACAATTTAGCAGATGCTGCGACAAAAGAACAGAACATTGAGCCGGCAGAAGCAGAGAATCCTGAAGAAGAGGAGGAGAAAGCTGACAATGTGTCGGAAGAATTGGCAAAACTCAATGATTCCTACCTCCGTTTAATGGCTGAATATGATAATTATCGCAAACGGACAATCAAAGAAAAAGCCGAATTAATCAAAACGGGAGGAGAGAAAGCGCTTGTTGGACTTCTGCCTGTTATTGACGACTTTGAGCGTGCGGTAAAAACCATTGAAACGGCGTCTGACCTATCAGCTGTAAAGGAAGGTATATTGCTCATTTATAACAAATTTATGACTTACCTAAAACAAAATGGCGTGAACCGGATTGAATCGTTAGGGCAAGCCTTCGACGAGGAATTTAACGAGGCAGTAGCTATGATTCCCGCTACTGATGAGGAACAAAAAGGAAAAATAATTGAAAATATCCAAACAGGCTACACTTTGTATGACAAGGTTATTCGTCATGCCAAAGTCGTCGTGGCGAATTAACGAAACAGCATACAAATGGCAGCAAAAAGAGATTATTATGAAGTCTTGGAAGTTCCAAAGACAGCTTCTCCCGAAGAAATAAAAAAGGCATACCGGAAAAAAGCGATTCAATACCATCCCGATAAAAATCCGGGCGACAAAGCGGCTGAAGAAAAGTTCAAAGAAGCGGCTGAAGCTTATGAAGTTCTAAGCAACGAAGATAAGCGAAGAAGATATGACCAGTTTGGACATGCAGGCGTAGGCGGTCCTGCCGGTGGAGGCGATTTCGGCGGCAATATGACGATGGACGATATTTTCTCGCATTTCGGCGATATTTTCGGCGGTCATTTCGATTTTGGCGGATTCAGCAGCAGCGGTTGGGGTTCTTCTCAACAACATGTCAATAGAGGAGCCGATTTGCGCGTAAAAGTGAAATTGACGCTGAAAGAAATCGCTACCGGCGTGGAAAAGAAAATCAAAGTCAAGAAATACGTAACCTGCACACACTGTCACGGAACGGGAGCAGAAGGTTCAAACGCCTATTCTACCTGTAGCGCCTGCAAAGGCTCCGGACATGTTACCCGAACAGTCAGCACCATATTGGGTCACATGCAAACAACTACGGTTTGCAGTTCCTGTGGCGGCGAAGGAAAAATAATCACTAAAAAATGTCCGCACTGCAACGGCGAAGGAATTGTTCGCGACGACGACGTCATTACGTTGAACATTCCGGCAGGCGTGGCTGAAGGAATGCAACTTTCCCTCAGCGGAAAGGGGAATGCCGCCCGTCGTGGAGGAATCAACGGTGATTTGCTTGTGGTTGTGGAAGAAGAGCCACATCCCGAATTGATTCGCGACCAAAATGACGTTATCTACAACTTGTTGCTGAGCTTCCCTGTGGCTGCATTGGGTGGAAACGTTGAAATCCCTACACTTGAAGGTAAAGCAAAAATTAAGATAGAGCCGGGCACGCAACCGGGCAAAGTATTGCGGTTGAAAAATAAAGGTTTACCCTCGCTTAGTTCTTACGGAACAGGCGATTTGTTGGTAAATGTCGCCGTTTATGTTCCCCAGTCATTGACCCGCGAACAAATAGAGGCATTGGAACAGATGGAAAAATCGTCGAATTTTCAACCGGCACAATCTGCTAAAGAAAAAATATTCAGCCGTTTTCGGAATGTTTTTGAATAATTTATTATCGTTTCAAAAATATTTGTAAATTTGTCCTTGAAATTAAATAAAATAATATGATGCAAACAGCAGACATAATGCACGATATAAGCAGTTTACCCAAGTCGCAACGAATGTTGTTGGTTGAATATATCATACGTTCAATACGGCAAGAAGAGCAACCTCCTTTGAAAAAAGCGGCAGATTGTTTATATGAAGACTATCTTTGTGACAAAGAATTAACCATATTTACCCAACTTGATTGCGAAGATTTTTATGAAACAAGGTGAGATATGGTTAATTGATTTAGAGCCAGCAGTTGGCGCTGAAATGAAGAAAATACGCCCTGCCGTAATTATTAATGACAACGACTTGGGAAGATTACCCTTGAAAATTATTGTACCGATTACAGATTGGAAAGAACATTATAGTGTGGCTTCGTGGATGATACCTATTACTCCTTCCACTCAAAATGGATTAACAAAAAAGTCTTCAATAGATTGTTTTCAAGTACGTTCTGTATCTGCAACTCGTTTATTAAAAAAAATTGGAAATATTACATTTTCTGATGTTTTATTAATTCAAGAAGGAATTGCTAAAGTTATAGGTTACGAAAAATAAGAAAGTTCGCTTGATTTAGCAGGTTTATCAGCACGAAAGGAATGCCTGAACGCAACGCATTTGTGAATTTTCCTTCCTTATTATACGTGTAAACCCAATATTTTTACTACCTTTGCTTCCAAAATCAACTCATTTACTACTTGTATGAAGATTTTATTTATCGGGGGTACCGGAACTATAAGCGCTGCAATTTCTAAATTATTGATTTCGCAAGGACATGATTTATACCTCTTGAACAGAGGACGGCGCAATGAAACGCTTCCGGCAGGCGCACATTGCTTAACGGCAGATGTGAACGATGAAGCAAAAGTCGCCGGATTAATCCGCGATTTAAGCTTTGATTGCGTGGCGGATTTCATAGCTTATATTCCCGAACATTTGCAAAGGGATTACCGTTTATTTAAAAATAAAACGAAACAGTTTATTTTCATCAGCTCGTCTTCGGCATATCAGAAACCTTTATCCGATTACAGGATTACGGAAGCGACTCCATTGGCGAATCCCTATTGGCTGTATTCGCGAGACAAAATAGCCTGCGAGGATTATCTGATGAAACTCTACCGTGAAGAAGGTTTTCCGATAACGATTGTTCGTCCAAGTCATACTTATGATGAACGGAAAGTGCCGCTTGGCGTTCATGGCAACGTTGGCTCTTGGTCGGTAGTTAAACGGATATTGAACGGCAAACCGGTAATTATTCACGGCGACGGAACTTCTCTGTGGACAATGACGCATAACAGCGATTTTGCAAAAGGTTTTGTCGGACTGATCGGAAATATTCACGCGCAGGGCGAGGCGGTTCATATTACGTCGGATGAAACGCTTACATGGAATCAAATCTATCAATGTATTGCAAGCGCATTGAACAAGCCCTTGAAAGCGGTTCATGTTTCTTCGGAATTTCTCGCAGCAACAGGAGATTTTGATTTTTACGGAGGATTATTGGGCGACAAAGCTAATTCAGTCGTTTTCGATAATTCAAAACTGAAACGGCTGGTACCCGGATTCGTTGCCGGAAAACGCTTTGACGAAGGAATCAAAGAAACTGTCAATTACATACTGACGCATCCCGAATGTCAGGTCGAAGATGATGAATTTGACCTCTGGTGCGATGAAATCATAGAATCCATGCAACAGACTGCAGAAAAAATAAGAACAAAATACAATAAATTTATATAAAAATTATGCGATACAACACGCAAGAAAAGCTATTGGCTTTGCCCGAATACGGTAGAAATATACAGAATATGGTTGATTATTGCGTTTCTATTTCCGACAGGGAAGACCGGACGCGATGCGCCAATGCCATTGTTACTATTATGGGCAATATGTTTCCCCATTTGCGGGACGTGAACGATTTCAAACATATTCTTTGGGATCATCTGGCTATCATGTCGGATTTTGCCCTTGATATTGATTATCCTTACGAAGTGATAAAACGGGAAGATTTATATGTCAGACCCGCCAAACTACCTTATTCTCAAGGAAGAATTGCGTATAAACATTATGGCAAGATTCTTGAAAACATGATTGAAAAGGCGATGCAGTATGAAGAAGGCGAACAAAAAGAATATCTGATTTCCCTGCTGGCTAATCACATGAAAAAATCATTTTTGACATGGAATAAAGAAGTTGTTGACGACCAGAAAATTTTTAAAGATATGGCAGAACTTTCCAAAGGAAAAATCGTGATGACTGAGGAAAATCATAAATTAACGGAATCGAAAGATATTCTGATGAAAAAGAATAAAAATATGATTCGCAGGCAAAAATAAATAAAATGGCAACTTTTGTTATCGAAGGTAAACACAGGCTGTCGGGCGATATTGTTCCGCAAGGCGCTAAAAATGAAGCGTTGCAAGTTATCTGCGCTACTTTGCTGACTTCAGGGAAAGTAACAATTCATAATATCCCCGACATTCTGGACGTGAATAATCTGATTATACTGTTGAAAGAAATCGGAGTTAAAATTGACCGCCCGCATCCCGGAACTTATACCTTTCAAGCAGATGACGTCAATACGGATTATCTTCAAACAGAAGAATTTTTTAAAAAAAGCGCATCCCTGCGAGGTTCGGTCATGATGGTAGGTCCGCTGATAACTCGCTTCGGCGAAGCTCTGATTCCCAAACCCGGAGGCGATAAAATAGGTCGTCGCCGTTTAGACACGCATTTTCTGGGAATCCAAAAGTTAGGAGCAGATTTCAACTACGATGCCGAACGTAAAGTTTACGAAGTGAGAGCGAAAAAACTGAAAGGCGCTTATATGCTACTGGATGAAGCGTCAGTAACCGGTACAGCCAATATTCTGATGGCGTCCGTTTTGGCAGAAGGAGAAACGACTATCTACAACGCTGCCTGCGAACCCTATTTGCAGCAACTCTCCAAAATGCTGGTAGCGATGGGAGCCAACATTAAAGGTATAGCGTCTAACATGCTTCAAATTGAAGGCGTTGATAGCTTGCATGGCTGCGAACATACTATCCTGCCCGATATGATTGAAGTAGGAAGTTTTATCGGAATGGCTGCCATGACGCAGTCGGAAATCCGGATAAAAAATGTTTCGTATGATGATTTGGGAATTATCCCCGATACTTTTCGCAAGTTCGGAATCATTGTAAACAAAGAAAACGACGACATTATCATTCCGGCTCAGGACAATTATTCCATTGAAACGTTTATTGACGGTTCAATTATGACTATCGCCGACGCCCCATGGCCGGGATTGACTCCCGATTTGTTGAGCGTTTTTCTCGTTGTTGCAGCCCAGGCAAACGGAAGCGTGTTGATTCACCAAAAAATGTTTGAAAGCCGCTTGTTTTTTGTGGACAAACTGATTGATATGGGGGCGCAGATTATTTTATGCGATCCGCACCGCGCTACGGTAATCGGTTCCAACCGCCGCTACAGCCTTCGGGCAGCCGACATGGTTTCGCCGGACATCCGCGCCGGAATAGCCTTGTTGATTGCGGCAATGAGCGCCGAAGGCACCAGCCGGATTCATAATATTGACCAAATTGACCGTGGATATCAGGAAATTGATAAACGATTAAACGCTTTGGGCGCACGAATAACACGGATATGATTAATCGCGAAGAATTAGCCCCAATCGGGCAATTTAGAAAACCTCACGGCACAAAAGGTGAAATTCAAATTGCCATTACCAACTCGACCTTTACCGATGTCATTGCGGGCTTGACCCGCAATCCTCTGACCGATGATGTTGTCATTGCGGGCTTGACCCGCAATCCTCTGACCGATGATGTTGTCATTGCGGGCTTGACCCGCAATCCCCTGAATAACGCATTTCTCATTTGTGAAATAGACGGCATTTTCGTACCGTTTCGCATTGAAAACTGTCGGATTATTTCCGATTCAACCGCCTATATCCAATTAAAAAATATTGATTCCGACCAAAAGGCTCGCCAACTTCTCTCTCATAAAGAAGTTTATTATCCTAAAAAATATCTCATGGAAGATGCTGAAGATGACTCTTTTACTTGGAATTATTTCATTGGCTTTACTGTGACTGACGAACAACTTGGAAAAATCGGCAACATTGTTGATATTGACGAAACAACCATCAACACATTGTTTATTATTGAAAAAGGCGATGAAGAAATACTGATTCCTGCTACCGAAGAGTTTATTATCAGGATTGATGAAAATCAAAAAGAATTAATCGTTGCATTGCCGGAAGGGTTGGTAGAATTAGGGTAAAGTTTTTATGAAAACAGGATTCTTTCAATATGACGTCATTTGGCGAGATAGAGATGCAAATCTCTCATATATAAGTTCAAAAATCAAAGATTCTGTTTTTGATTTATTGGTGTTACCCGAATTATTTACAAGCGGATATGCCTTTAACTCAAAAGAAGAGTTAATTCCTTTTGCGGAGAATATGAACGACAGTTATACTGTTAATTATCTCACTCAATTGATGAAAAAGTGTGGCGCTTATATTACGGGAACAATACCTGAATTGTACGGAAATCAGCTGTATAACACTTCGATTCTTGTTGGAGCCGAAGGACTTGTAGCTTCTTATCGTAAGATTCATTTACCTGATTATGAAAAACGTGCTTTTACGGAAGGAGACAAAGCAGTGTCATGTAATTGTAACAACACGAAAATTGGACTGACGATTTGCTTTGATTCTTGGTTTGCTCCTTTAAGCTCCAAATTAAGATTACAGGGAGCCGAAATTATTTGCCATTCAGCGTGCTTCGGTGGTGACGTTACGCCCACAATCATTCCTGTTCGAGCATTGGAAAATCAATGTTTCTTTATCAGCTGTAACCGCATTGGGGTAGAGATGTTTGATGGAGAACCGGATTCATATTGCGGAAAAAGTCAAATAGTTAATTCTGATGGAAAAGTATTGATTAAAGCAGATAATGAAGAAACTCTATCTATTGTTGATATTGATTTATCAGAAGTGAATAATCCAAATTTCGGAAGTTTAATTATGAAAGATTTTATTTCAGAACATAAAAAATATGACATTAGAATAAATGCCGGCGACTCATCTAAGTAAGGAATGTAAAACAAACAACTTATAATGGTTTCAGACAAAAGATTAAAGACAAAAGAAGAAAGATTAAGACAAATTAGATGAATAGACCGTCATTGATGATGAACGCATTCCTGTCGGGAAAATTTATATGGATGAGTTTTATCAATGCCTTAATTGTCTGTAATATTTTACAGAATGGCTCACATTAAAGGCTAAATCATATTTTGAGGTGCTGAAGGAATTTAATTCAGACAATCTGATACATAATCTCTTTCAGCTTACAAACTTGTCCATAAACTTTATTTTTACCTTATCTTCCCTAACAAAACAAGTTTAGTAGCAATAGGTTAATAGATTATCTCTATCAACTTTATTAGTTTATTATTTACGAGTAAAAACATTTTTATTTTTAGTAATTAATTTGAAAAATTTATCTACCTTTGTACTAATATTAACAATTACTTTACTATGGAAATTCTGTATAATAATCTTTACATCCATTTTGTATTAACGACATTGAACCGAATGCCGTTAATTTCCGAAAGCATTCGTCCACGTATTGAAAAATACATCTGTGGAATTATCAGTAATAATGGATGCCAGATGTATGCGATATACGCTAATCCGGAGCATATTCACGTGCTCATTTCCAAAGCTCCTGATATCGACGAGAAGAATTTAATAACTATTATTGCTAATAGTTCGGAACGGTTTATCAATGAACACAAATTAGCGGTTGGTTTGTTTCAATGGCAACAATCCTGCTCTGCATTTTCTGTATCGAAAAGAGATATAGATAGAGTATGCAAATATATTCTCAAACAAAAAGAGCATCATCGCACACAAAATTATGGAGATGAATACGAAACATTTCTTCATTTTTATCAACAAACAATACACATCAAGAAATAATAAACTAATAAAGTTGGTAGAGAGGCTATTTACTTATTGCTACTAAACTTGTTTTGTTAGGGAAGATAAGGTAAGAATAAAGTTACTTGCTGTTTTATTTAGAAACAACTCGCAATTGCTTATGTGCAGGCTTGACTTGCTGAATTAAACTCTTTCAGCGCCTCAAAATAAGATTTAGCCAATCCAATTCAGACCCTGCAAACCAAAATAAATCTTTTTTCTACAATTTCTACCATTTTTTTAGAAATTATTTGGTAGAAAAATAAAAAGGTATTATTTTTGCACGCAAAATATAATAATTGTGATTTCAAATAATTCAAATATTCTATTGCTCGTCAACGTGGTCGTGCTTGTCTTGAAAAGATAAGTAGAGAAAGGTTGTGGAGTAAATAGATATGATATTATAGCCTTTCTCTCAGTGAGAAAGGCTTTTTTTATAGAATAAAATGATAAACAAAATGAAAATTCAATTACGCAGTCATACCAGTACGCATGGACGTAAGATGGCAGG
>Ga0123357_10012287_pt1 | contig 11035 bp, 11 predicted proteins | sample TergutEmb28metaG_FD_89873 | JGI IMG/M metagenome (GOLD analysis project Ga0123357, IMG submission 89873) | Embiratermes neotenicus P4 segment gut microbial communities from Petit-Saut dam, French Guiana - Emb289 P4 | ecosystem: Host-associated > Arthropoda: Insects > Digestive system > Gut ... | reverse complement strand
TTAGGTCGGCCCCCCCGCGTTTGTTGATGTGGGGAGATGAAGAGAGGGAGGGGGGGAGAGGGGGGGATGAGGGTGGGTGGGTGGGGTGGTTGGTGGGGGGGGGGGGGGGGGGGAGAAGTGCATTCAGAGTTTTGGTGGGAAAATCTAGACATAGATTGGAGCAAAATGTTAAAATGCTTACTAAAGAAATGGGATGAGAGGGGGTGGACAGGATTTATCTTGCTCAGGATAGGGACAGTTTGGTGGGTGGGGGAGGGGGTGAGGTTCTTGTGAATGTAGTAATGAGCCTTTGAACCTTTGGCTTCCCTAAAATGTGAGCAAGTTCTCTGACTAGCTGAGGGACTACTGGCCTGCCAAGAAGGACTCTGCTCTGTGGAGTTAGTTCATTATTATATTATCAATTTGATATAATCTTGGCAATGACATCATCAATGGCACTCTGACACACCAAGTCTGCATATCATACTGGACCAGCATCTGCAGTGATATTTTCTTTTCTATGCAGATTATCTTCCGTGTTTTGCCACCCAACCTGCCAATTGATGACCCATATTCACAGGAAGTGCAGAATCTGTTAAAGATGACAAATCTTCGTATTAATTTCACTAAATTGCATACTTTGGGTGATGATCTGCTGGACAACAGGGAAGAAATTCAGGTAAGATCGGATGAATTACTGAGTGAGGTTTTACCTTGCACTGCTCAAAATGTATCATCATTACACACGAAACTGAAAGCTTACAGGGCCACATGTTTCCACATGTCTCCCACACTGGGCATTCTGCTTGGACCCCTGAACACTTGAAGATGGAAGCACTATATTTCTTTGAAATGTCAGGAAACACTAACCCAGTTACACTGTGTCACTTCCGATAACCTGATCCTCAGCTATTCACTCATTTGCATTGACATCACAACCAAAGAATCTTTATCCACATTAACGTGAGAACTTCAGGTCATAGAGCAGTCTTTAATATCTGTAGTGATATTTTTTGGAATCTTTTGCCCAACTTAGACTGTTTGGAGAGCCTGATATCTGGTGTTGTGTATCAGTTATATTGAAATATTTTAAAGGCGTAAGCATGCTTGAGGACCATGATTTAGCTTCAAATACACAAGGGATTTTATGATGTCCTGCAGAAAGTCTTGAAACATTGTGTATAATTTTGGCATGTGTACCACAGCTTGGTCACATTTTGGTGTCTGAGGTGAAGGAATGAAACATTGAGCTTCATTCAGCTCCTTTGTTGTTATTTTCCTAACTCTTTTTTCACTGTTGTTACCCTCTTCCAAATTATGTAACATGGTGTAATGAATTTAACATACAGGGTGCTACAGAGTGTGATCCTGACTTTGGAACTGCATACTATTTTTGCACCATTTTATGTTGCTGTGTGTAACAGTACCAATGCAAGGAACTTAACATTTGTCTCTCTTTCAAAACTTAGATATTTCTTGAAGCATCTTAGACTGGAAATGACAAATTCCATTTTTGGCTATTTCAGGAGAAATACTATTATGCAATCCATGACATGATAGTACGAGGTTCATGTTCATGCTATGGACATGCTTCACGCTGCTTGCCACTTCCTAATGTTGAGCCACGAACCGACATGGTTCATGGACGTTGTGAGTGCACACACAACACCAAGGGCCTAAATTGTGAACATTGTGAGGATTTCTACAATGACCTCCCATGGAAACCAGCTATTGGCAAACAGACAAATGCCTGTAAAAGTAAGGCTAATTATGTGCATTTATACATGCCTGCATACATAAAATTTTCTTGGAGATACTCATAGAATCAGAATTTAAGAACCTTTATGAACACCAATAATCAGACAGTTTTGAAGGCGGTTGGTCGTGATCTTGTGCATTTGATAAGGCTGACTTTATTATTAAGTTTCATTAGATAGCTGTTGCTTTGATGATACTGTATATACCTACAGCAGTTACAATTGTAGGGAAAAAGTAATATTGTTATCTAAAATCCTTCTGAAGTAGTAAATGTAAAATGAACAGTGGTTTTGCAGTGACTCAGTGCATCTTTTTATCACTAAATGTTTTACATATAGCTCTTGGTTTGCAAAGGGTCTGTCTGCAAAACAATATTTTGCACTCTTTGTAAAATGAACCTGGAACTTCATACAGATCAGTAGAGTGATGATGTGTATGTGTGTGTGTTGCCTGCAGTTAATTATTAACCATTGTTTCACTGGAATTGTACAATACAAGATAAAAATACCATCTTATGTAGATTTCCAGCTACAATACTTTTTTCTACTGCATGTACTTTAACCCTTTGAACGCCGAATTAAATCCCATCTGCAATCTGCTGGCATTATTAGGCACTCACTATATTCTCCACGTTGGCAGGATAAGGGTTAAATAAGTATATATGAGGCTCATGTAACAATTCGTGGCAGGCCTGATTACAACAGTGTAGAGTACCCTGAAGATCATGGATTTTATCCACATCTCATTCAGTGACTGGCATGGAATGGCCTGTTTTAAACTCATGTAAGTCATTGTTTTGTTAATTAGTCGATTGGTTGACTTTCTGCATGCTCTGTTCAGTTGTCTGGCCTCATACAGAGGAGTATTGTTATTCCCATTCCTATGTATATTGACATAATGCATTGAGGTTTGTTTCAGGATGCAACTGTAACAACCATGCTACAAGTTGCCACTTTGATGCAGCAGTGTATGAGGCAACAGAGCAAGTTAGTGGTGGTGTGTGTGATGGTTGCCTGCACAACACAATGGGCAGAAACTGTGAACAGTGTAAACCATTCTTCTATCAAGACCCAGACAGAGAAATGACAGACCCAGAAGTTTGTCTCTGTAAGTCATGTCATCAACATTTACATCACAGTTTACTGCATAAACAGAATTCTGCAAAAGAAGTGTAATTTTATATCATTTTTTCATTTGTATGTTATGTTTAACCATTCCAGTACAAGGTATTCGTTGCATGGAAGTGAATAACCTGTGTAAACAGAAAGTTTTGCGGAGATGCATGGGGTCTCTCAGGCGTTCTTCTGTTTCTTGTTTTATTTTTTTTTTATATGGTGTTTCTCCTCCCCTGCATTTGCTTATACATGATGTGGCAACTTCCTGCGGTGTCCTAAAATTTGAAATGTTCACCTGAAATTTTATTACTGACACCTTCCAGTGAATTCCACTTTACTTCGACTCAAAAAGGATAAAAATGTACACATATCCATAAATACTTGCTGTGTTGAAAAATGTTCTAAACACCTGACTTCATAAGACCGACAAATGCACGTACATAAAATATGTTTATCGCATATTATTAATTACTGATATGTTTTGATTGTCATCACAGTCATCATCAGGGTAACTTACAAGATTACAGAGAGTCCAAAGAGAGTGTTCAAATGCATAAGTGAACCAATCACTGTTACATATGTGTCAAACTTCTTGCACAGTCATTGAATTTCAGCTTGTTTACTACGAAAATTTATAAAATTCAATTTCTTTAAAACATATAATTAGGTGTATTGCTTTATGTAGTGAATGTGCACCCTTTATTTTCTAGAGAGGTGTTTGCTACCAGGGGATACTGCTCAAACTTACACCCCGGTAGCACACACCTCCATAGATAATACAGGTTGCACCTGCACTACGTAAAGCATTGCACCTTGTACATGTTTTAAAGAAATTGAATTTTTTCGGATTTTAGTAGTAAACAAGATGAAATTCAATGACTGTGCAAGAAGTCTGAGACATTTGTAACAGTGAGTGGTTTGCTGATGCATTTGAACAGTTTGTGTGGACTCTTTATAATCTTTTGAGTTACCCTGATCTTGATCATGACATCAATCGAAATGTGTTGGTGATGAATAATATGTGATAAACACATTTTACTTATGTGCACTGTTGGTCTTATTAAGTGATGTGAAATAGCCATTTAATACACAGATATGGAACATGTTAAGTTCTTAACAAAATATTAAAACTTAAAGAAGTTTATTGTTTTGAATAGAGGGGATGTGGTTGTATGTCAGTGTATGGGTTTCTTATGTGCGTTGTCGTCTCACAAAGTAGTACCATGAATTCTTCTCACATTCCATGTATGTGTGTTTCAGCTTGTGACTGTGATCCTCGTGGTTCATTGGATGACGGAGCATGTGACTCGCGTACGGATGTGGCAAATGGTTTAGAGTCGGGTCGTTGTCACTGTAAAGTAAATGTTGATGGTCGTCGTTGTGACAGGTGTAAAAACGGGTTTTGGAACTTTGATGGTCAGAATCCTGAAGGTTGTGAACGTACGTATCAACTTCCTCTTTGTGTAAACTAAGAAAAGAAGTTTGGGAAGTTGAGAATTTCATGGCTGTGACGTTTCATGTCTTTAAGGTGTCTTTATGCTGGCAGATGCATTACAGTGATAGAGTCCCATTATCCACTTCCTGTGTTGAAAATGAAGTTTTTTTTTTACACGAATTTGCCATTGATGTGTTTAGTATACTGAAATTCTTAGTCTATAAAGCATTAACTTTGTTTAGTGCTTACAACATTTGATACACTGCATACAGAAATAGCGAGACATCTGCAGAACATTGGCTACATGTTGTTGTATTAAAATCTAGAAGCTCTGTTTGTAATGTTAGATACATAAATTTAGCTGCTTCTTGTTGTTTTGTGTTCTTTCATTATTATTAAGAAGCAGGAAATTTTAGCAAAAATATTACTTACAATGGTTCATGGCATTAATACTCCCAGTTGCCAAATTTCCATTACTTGTATGGTAAGAAGTACAAGGATAAGAACAGGACATTAAATACCATCATATAATATTTATGTGTTAACATCTTTCTCATGCATGTTTAAACAATTTCAGAGTTTGTATTTTTCATGTGAATTTTATGTTGAGAACTTCACAGTTATGTTGAAAATATTTTTAAAGTATCCAAACAAACACTGGAGTGGGACTAGTGTCGTGTAGACAATTAAAACCAGACATCAAACAGAAATATTTACAGCTTCAAGGAAAGGTGTTTTAATCTGTGGACACTTCCAGCTTGCACATGCAACACACTGGGCACAATTGACAACCAGGGTTGCAATGTTTACACGGGAGAGTGCACATGTAAGCGTTACGTGACTGGACGTGATTGCAACCAGTGCTTGCCAGAACACTGGGGTCTCTCAGATGACCACGATGGTTGTAAGGCTTGCGACTGTGATCCAGGTGGCTCCTTCGACAATAGCTGTGATGTCATCACTGGCCAGTGCAGGTACATCTTCATGGGCACAGTTTTAAAGTGACATGGTTTGGAAATTGGCTGAGAAAAGAGAAAGGGGCACTTAACATAATATGGGCCTACATTTGTGATTGGTAGGTGTCGTCCACATGTGACTGGTAGAATGTGTGATCAGCCAGAACAGAGCTACTTTACAGGATTGCTGGATTACCTGGTGTATGAGGCTGAACTTGCTAATTGTAGTGAGGTAAGGACTTCTGAATCACTAGAGGTTTCACAAAAGTTGTGCATGTTACAGGGAAAGAATGAAATTTGTCATTTGTAGAATGTTTAGTAACTGTGGACAGTGTATGAAATACCTGTGCAGTCAAAAGCAACACAGCTCACAAGGTAAATATGAGCACAAACCGATTTATTTTGGCCTACATTCAGGGATATTGTATAGTAGTAGAGGAGATTGCTGAAGTTAACATCTAAATCTAATCCCAAGTCAGATGACCTTTTACAAAGAATTTGGTGTAGATGTTGAATGTGTCATCAGCAGGGCTGAAGGTCTCAACCTTTGTTCATAAAGTAGAAAATCCTGCCACTTGGTCATTAATCTTTGTTGGCCAAAAAGGAAATTTGTCCTATGATATGGAAGTGATGCGGAAATTAACCTGATTAATGTTGCAGCAGGCACACATTTTCTCAAGATTGCTGAATTATGGACATTCACTTCATAAAATATCTGAAGGTTGATGTAGAGTTTGAAGCCATATGTGTATTAAAGCTTGACTTTTTGAGCATATGTAATATAACATATCTTTTAAATAAATGGTAAACTGCTTCTTTGAGAGATAAGCAATAGTGATGTAGCTTAATACAGTACTTTGTGTATTTATGAATTAATTATGATTCCTAGGTTTATAGTGCAGAATAGTGTGTGGAATTGCTTGTAAAGTGTCATCCAGATGGCCATGCTATTTATTCTGTTCTTGTAAACCACAAGCAGCTGTTTGGGTACATTCACTAAAAACATTTTATTAAAAAGCTACACACTTTGTCTTATTAGAATTGCCAAGTTGTGATTCGTGAACCATTCCGTGATGGAAGAGAAAACACTTGGACTGGTACAGGATTCATGAGAACATTTGAAGGCTCAACTTTGGAATTCATAATAGACAACATCAGGACCAGCATGGAGTATGACATTGTGATAAGATATGAACCTCAAGTGAGTAGTGCTTCTGTGGTTCAGGTATAACAAGTATGTTACAGACCTGTACAGAGACATAAGTAAATTTTAGGTGGGTTACAAGCCTACTGTTACCTTGGTAAGGGATGAAGTGGGTGACCTGCTGGCAGACTTGTACATGATTTGGAATGAGTAGTTGGAACTATGTAAGTCACCGGCTACTGATTGAATTCCAGCAGAATTGGAAATTAAGAGCAGACTAAATACATGAACTCATAGTACCAGTGTCCTTTGTCTTCCTGTTGGTTGTCTGAAAGCATAGAGATTAGAATACACAGAAGTGTAATTTTGCCAGTTGTTTTGTGTGGTGTGAAAGAGAAGGACATATGTTGAGGATGTTTGACAGTAGGATACTGAGGAAGGTATTTGGGCCTATGGAAGAGGTGGTAATGGGGGACTGGAGAAAACTGCATAATGTGGAACTTCATGAATTGTATGCTTCACCAACTGTTATTTGGGTGACCAGATCTGGAAGGATGAGATGGGTGGGAAATGTGGCATGTATGGGGAAACCTGAAGCAAAGAGACCAAGCCATATGTGGGAGGATAATATTGAGCTGTTTCTTAGTGAAGTGGGAAGGGAGGGCTTGAACTGTATTTCTCTGTCCCAGGCCGGGGGCTGGCAGTGGGTTCTTGTGAAGATAGTAATGTACCTTCAGTTTCCATACAGTACAGGGGGGTTGCTTGACTGTTGGCTTCCTGAGAAGGACCCTGATGCATATAGTTGGTTAATGAACTGACAGGGGTTGATGTTTCATGAAGCAAAAGAATATAGGAAGTGTGATTGTAATTTGAGTGTTGCAGCTTTAGGATTGGCATGTGAAATAGAAATGTTCATGTTGCAGTATTACAATACTCATCCAGCTAGATTGTGAGTATGACTTTGCAGTAGGGCAGTGTACATCCATTGTAGGTTAACTGTACATACAGCTTGTGTACAGTGGAGGCATAAGAAGTAAGGCAAGAAGACACCAAACCAATTTCAATGCTAATAATGTAGGTTGATCAGACATGTTGTCACAGTAAGGAAACTGTTTCTTTACCAAACAGAATAACTATCTAGCAGCTGTATTCTTCTACATCAAATGGAAGCACAGAATTTTTTTCCTCTGCCTCATGAATATCATCTTTCTTGTCTTTCATTATATGTAACCTAACATAGATTCCATTAATTCATTTGCATAGCTAGTATCACTATTATTGTTCATGTGTAATGCATTTTATGGAGTTTTTGACCGAAATACTTTATTATGGCAGGCACCTGGGAAGTGGGAAGATGTTCGCATTATTGTGGAGAGACCAGGCCCTGTTGATCGGAATGGTCCTTGTGCCAATTCCCTGCCTCAGGATGACATTAAGCAGGAATCATTATCTTCAGGTTAGTTAAAGAAGTGTCAAGTTGAAGAAGCAGTTACTGGCAAAGTGAATTTTGAAAGGACCTTTATGACTTGTGTTGAATTTATGTCTTGGTATCATGCATTACTAAGATCTGTTTGATGTTGCAAATTGCAAACATTATGAATGTTTCTGTCACTTTGTAGGTGCTCGCAGTGTTGCAGTTTTTCCTCCAGTGTGCCTTGAAGCTGGCAAACAGTACAAGATTAGGTTGGAATTCAAACAATATGAGAGTGAAGTAGAAACACCAACAGCATCAGTGCTTGTGGACTCTGTAAGTTGCAGTGATCACACCTCTGATCTCGCTGTATTTCAGATATAGTTTTTTTATAATAATGTTTTACGTGTAATTTTTCATTAGGAAGTGGGATTTTTGATTGATTTATTCCTTCTGGCCACCCTATGGCCCTGGCATGACTCAACCTGCAGTGGAAATGAGTACTAGGGATATTCCCTGGTGGGTGAAGTGGCCGATGCGTAGGGCTGACAACACTGCCAACTTAATGTGCGGAGTGTCTAGAACTTTTGGGTGCCTCAACCTGTTGGGGCTGTAAAGGCCTGTCCAGGCCTGTATACAGATTACTTTACATTTACATTTTGTCATTAGGATCAACCCTGATAGTAAAATACAAAAAGAAAAAGATATATCTATATATTATAAAAGAAAGATAACATTGTTAGAATGACACCAGCTGTTGCTTTGATTAATATTTTGATGCACAGACTGCTTGAATGTGAGGATACTTCATATTTATAAAACTGTAGACATTTCGTTTATCTCAGTAAGGGATTTGAAAGGAAATGCCACCTGGCGGGTGGTATTGCTTAAGGTTTCAAGACACACCATAATGGGCTTTCTTTTTTGATTGTTTATTACCACTCTGCAATTTGGGATATGTGTTTCTGGTTACATTTCACTGCCATTAGAATTCACCATTCTCTTAATCTCAAAATGCCAGTTTTTTAACTGATGTTTTTTAAAGATAATAAATTGTCCAACAAAGAGTAGTTTTACTGGTGAAGAGATTGCCTGGTGCACAGATGATGTGAGCAGTATAACTGAGCAATTTTTGTAAACTGACAGACAAGTGCTTTTTAACATGCAGTGGGCCATAATCCGTTTGAATGAAACTGGAAGTTGGTGGATCTCACCATTATTCAAGCGGAATGTAAACTTCGAGCATACCACACAGGCACAGAATTTAAACATCAGAGCAAAACCTGTGCCATAATGAGCTTTCTATTCATGCTTGGAGGTTCATAGTTCATCTAAATAAAATTAAGAATTTAGGTCTAACATCACAGAAAAACAGGGTGTCTACAATGCAAAGATGAATCATGCACTGCTGTTTAGTACAATAATTGTTTTAATCTGAGAATTATAAAACACATAACATGTTTATCTGAATATAAGACAACCTTGCATGTACGAAAGTGCGCTGAAAAGTTTTGCCTTCAGCTACATTAAAAATGATGAAGGGAGATATTCCATTTCTATGGTAAACCAACCAGATGCACCAATGTATCAAATTTATTTTATTTTGGAATGACATTCTACATGTTTTGGACAGTCTTTCCGTCCATCATCAGCAGTTCAAGACTGTACATACAGCAACAGGCATATGTCAAACAGACACTGCTGTCTGCTTGCTAGCGGGTACAAGATGGAAACATGTAGAATGTCATTCCAAAAATAAAATAATTTGATACATTGGTGCATCTGGTTGGTTTTACTGTAGAAATATATTACAATGCACGGCCCTATGAACTTCAGATTTGGAGATATTCCAGTAAAAAAAAAAGTACATATGCTTTTAACCTTTATTTACAACTGTGCATAATCACTTTTCCACTTAATCTTCTCCACCTTCAATACACTTTTGCCATTGTTTAACAAGCTTTTGAATTCCACCTTTAAAAAAATGTTTTATTGTCTCCTGAAACCACTGGCATGCTGCAGCCTTGACTTCTAAACTGCTGTACCTGACGTCAACACATTTATCCCCATACACTGCCTTCATACAGTGATTAATGTGGATCGAAGGAGGTTTTTCTGCAGTCAAGAATTCTATTATGGCACAGTCAACTGCATGTCCTCACAGCCTTCCAATTTTCACTGGCACTGATCCAGAGTTATGGATAGCCATGGGTTCAAGGCTACTTATATTGGAGGGGAGATATTACGTGACTGAGTGAAACTAATTTTATCCATTTTTTATTATTGTAATGTGACAGAGGGGGCAAAGCTTCTTAGCCCACTTTCATACGATGACCCTGCCTGTATAATCTTATGGAACATGTTTCTGTTTGTGTGTGATTATAAGGCAAACTCCCCTCATTTTTAGATGATGAATAAGTAAGAAACTGTCCAATATTCACATGCATATAACAAATACACTGTTTGGGGTAAATGCAGAGTTTCATAACGTTAACTTCTATGCTGTATGTGATGAGGTTACAGTATTAACAAAATGGTGTAACACATTTCACTGCATTCCAGATTGCTCTTGTACCAAGAATTGATACCGTGCCTTTCTTCAGAGATTCTGCACCAAATGAAATTAGACGCCAAGAGTATGAGCGTTTTCGCTGTGGTCAAGCTTTCTTCTCTGTAGTGAAGGGCAATATTCCAGATGTGTGCAAGAAGTACCACTACAGCATAGGATTTTATGTTCATGGAGGGGCATATTGTAAGTATTGTTGGAGAGAGTGTCGACACCAATACAGTGATACCTCAGCTAACGAGTGACCCTGCTAATGAATTTTTCGGCTAACGAAGATTTTTTTGCTGTTTTTCGGACTCGGCAAATGAATATGGATTCGGCTAACAAAAGTTTTAATGGATGCGCCCGCTAACATAAAGCAGCAAACATGAATTGTGCCATTCCAGGAGCTTAAGAGAAGTTCATTCAACTTTGGACAGATTTTTTACTTCTCCTTTAGCAAAGAGACAGAGGCCAGCTGCTGAAGAAGAGGAGACTTACCTTGAATAAACTTTGAAAATTTGGAAGAAGAATAGTAAAAACGTTGTGTACATATTTTCAGTTTAATGGTATAAAGTGTATAATATATTTTCAGTATAATAGTGTAAAGATCGTCAGTTTTTCATTCTACTTTCCATTCTCCTTCATCCAATTGGGTAGCTGTTCATCTCAGCCTTTGGTGAGTTTTTGCC
>Ga0123357_10012286_pt1 | contig 11035 bp, 5 predicted proteins | sample TergutEmb28metaG_FD_89873 | JGI IMG/M metagenome (GOLD analysis project Ga0123357, IMG submission 89873) | Embiratermes neotenicus P4 segment gut microbial communities from Petit-Saut dam, French Guiana - Emb289 P4 | ecosystem: Host-associated > Arthropoda: Insects > Digestive system > Gut ... | reverse complement strand
CAAATTTATTTTATTTTGGAATGACACTCTACATGTTTCGGACGGTCTTTCCGTCCATCATCAGGAGTTCAAGACTGTACATACAACAACAGGCATTTGTCAAACAGATACTGCTGTCTGCTTGCTAGCAGGTACCCACTAGCTAGCAGATAGCAGTATCTGTTTGACAAATGCCTGTTTCTGTATGTACAGTCTTTAGCTCCTGATGATGGATGGAAAGATCGTCCGAAACATGTAGACTGTCATTCCAAAATAAAACAAATTTCATACATTGGTGCATCTAGTTGGTTTTACTATAGAAAGAAGTATGGTTCTAACCCATTTGAAACTTTAACCCTCAAAGGGGTTGTGTGGTTAGCACCACGCCCAGCCACTATATCCCTGCAACAGACCTGGTACCCATACAGAATTGAAATAGGATATTAATAGTTTCACCATATGTACAGGTTCTGTAAACACAGAGGATTTCATTTTTCTGGTGTAAAATGCTGCAAAAATGGGTGATCAGATACCAGCATTTCAAGGCAATACAGTATTTTCATCTTCAAGGTTTGAAAGGACAACTTACTTAAGTACTTACTTACCTACCTACTTACTTACTTACTTACTTACTGCATGGAGCAGAGTCCTTCTTGAGAAGCTGACCAGTTTTCAGCTAGTCATGAAATTCTGCACATTTTATAGAAACCGAACGTTCAGTACCACACTTAAAGAGCCCATCACCTGTCCCTATACTGGGCCAGATCAATCCAGTCCATATATCCTATCTCACTTTCTGAAGATCCATCTTGTTATTATCCTCCCATCTAAGCCTGGTTCATCCAAGTGCTCTTTTTCTTTCAGTTTTCCCCACCAAAACCCTGTATACACCTCTCCTCTCCCCCATACATGCCACATGCCCCACCCATCTCATTCTTCTTGATTTCATCGTCTGAATAATACTTCGTGAGGAATAGCGATCTCTACGCTCCTCATTATGTAGTTTTCTCAACTCCCCTGTTACCTCGTCCCTCTTAGGCCGAAATATTTTCCTCAGCACCCTATTTTCAAACACTCTTAGCCTACATTCCTCCTTCAATGTGAGCAACCAAGTTTCACACCCATACAAAACAACAGACAAAATTATATTTTTGTGTATTTTAATATTTATATTTTTGGATAGCAAACTGGAAGACAAAAGATTCTCCACAAAAATATAGCACACATTCCCTGACTTCAGTCTGCTTTTAGTTTCTTCCTGAATAGAATTTTGATACGTTATGGTTGTTTCCAAATATTTGCACTATTTCCACCCTTTCAGAGGACCTATTGTCATTCTTCATATTATGACTTTGTCCCACATTCTGATCTCAAAACATGACCATGTACTTAGTTTTATCAGCATTTACTTCTAGTCCAGTCTCCTTAGTAGCAACTACTGCTACAGAGGTTCCTTACATTCCATGTACCAAATCTTGTGTTCCTTTTCCATTGCTTAGATCGTACAAAAGGATCAATCCAGGCCCATGGCACATGTATGTATTACGTAACAAGGCCAGTTTTTATGGTGAGGAGTTGTTAGCACCTTGCCCAACCCCCAAACTGCAGGAACACCTCTTGTCAGCTGTCTGTGACTGCTTATTCAATATAATCACAGCTGCCCTCCATATTGGAAGCCATTCCTCCATCCACAACTTGAGGATGTGGCATGCTGTGGTGACAGGACCCACTTATCATGGGCTAAAGGGTTAACACAAACGTGAAAGTAGATGTAATTTTAGAGAACACTTCTTAATGAGATTTTTCTAGTGAAGGTGACTTGTCACATTGAGAATTCAAATTGATTGTAATCAGTTTTGAGTTAACTGTAAGATATACCTAGATATACAAGTTTACTGTCTTCAATTTATATAAAAATGGAGAATGAAAACATCTCTTCGGGGATACATTTTCTCCAGCTATTAGTCATTTCACAAATCAAAGCTGTGGTACAGAACTGTTGAAGAGCAGACCAGTAATCTTTCAGTGTGTCCCTGACATTACATCCCATTTATATCAGTGTAGTCAGAAGAAATATACATCTACTGTACAGTCACATCAGGAATTCATGAGATCCTGTTATCACAGGGTTTCTGAATGTCAGTTGTAGTATGGTCTTTGCTACCACCAAAGGGATTACTTGCAGGACAGGGATGCAGGTGGTGGTAGAGATTCTTTGTTCATGTGGGGTGACTCTCACAACCACAATCTACTGAGCTCTCTACAGGATGGACAGATGTTCCTGGAACTCCAAGTGTGCTATTTACATGATGTGTAATTTTATGACCACAGAACCTACGTTGATTGTATCTTGGAAATTCATCATACAGCAATTATCATCCATTTCCAGGGCTAAAAAAAAAATCTTGATACTACTAAAGATGATTACAAGTTTGGAACAGTTGTAACATGACTGAAGATGACTGCAAGGTGGAAACACTTTTTACGATGGCTGACAACACAGGACATGGACTGATATCAACAGAGAATAGAAAAGCTTGTCCCAGAATATGATAGATGCCTCATTTGAGATGGGAATTATCTGGAAAAGTAGTGGGATAGTGGTATGATCAAATCTGAATTGTTCTTATTAGGGCTCAAAATCAAGAACCCATAATACTTGCAGTGTAAGATTATTTTATGGCCAGCCTTCATATTTTCTCACCTATATTGTAACTTATGTGTTTAGCTGTGGAGTTCCATCACTGTAGGTTTAAGGCACAAAGCATTCTGTAGTAAAAAAGCTTTAGGAACGTTCCTTTAAGTGATGTGATGTTTAGCAATTTTCTTATCTTCTTTAAGCGTTACAACTTCAGTCATTAAATGTCTTGGCTTTCTCAACATACAGTTTCCGCTTATTACGATCCTGGATGCAGCTAATCCAATTCTTTATTTTCAATTTCTTCATGCCATTTCTTATGTCATCTTCCCATCTGTTCTTTGGTCTCCCTTGTGGTCCTATTGACATCGGTTTCCACCTATATACTTTTTTTTACCATTCTCTCTTCCACATTCGATGTAAATGACCAAACCAGCTTAATCGTTGTGCTTTTATGTGATTTATAGTATACTTATGTCTCATTAATTCACCTAATTCATCGTTTGTTTTGATTCTCCATGTATCATCTGTTTCTTTTGTAGCACCAAAGATCTTTCTTAACACTTTCCTTTCAAATACCATTAACTTGTTTTTTTATGGTTTCTTTCAAGACCCACACTTCACAGGCATCTGTTACTGTTGGTGTTATAATACTCCAGTACAGTTTCAATTTTGATTTCTTGGAGACCAGTCTACTTTTAAAGAGAAATTATTTGCATAATATGCTTTATTTCCAAGTAGCAGTTTTCTTATAGGGTCTATTATTGTTTTGCACTGTCTACAGTACATGTAACCTTACGAGTAATAAACTTAGTATAAGAAATGATGGATGATGGATGTATCCTATACACATTGTTGTCAAAAGGATGAAATAAATTGAATTCTGATGTGCGTCATCCCCATTGTGTTTTGTACAATAGTAAGGAGCTTGGTGTATTAATACTTACAGTCGAACACAACTATATTTGCCTCTATTATTACAAGGAGGATTATAACAATGACATGTTTATAATAATAGAGGCAAATATAGTTGTGTTCGACTGTAAGTTTTAATACACCAAGCTCCTTACTATTGAAATAAATTGAGATTGAAACAGTATGAAGACTTGGATATGTTGTGTTTATTTTAATTAGCAAGTAAAAGCTAATTTTTTTATACTAACCACACAGTGTTACACATTACATCCACACAACAAAACTCACATGATCTTTGACATAAATAAACTAGGGTATAAAATCTAACATACACAAGATACAAAAAGTCACATGCAATAATGACTTACGAATACGTACTACACTAAGAATAATAAATGTACTGTATAAATAATGACATACTGTAGTCAGTTGGCAGTGGATACAGATATTAATTGTTAGGAACCATTTGGCGTGTCACTAGTTCAAATACAGTATTTATGTCAAGACAGGCAGTGAAGTGACAAAACCATACAAGCCACAGCCGAATTGCTTAGCTCTTGCAACTTCAGTTGTGGCATTTCACTAACAACTATAAGTACAGTTACTGAGATTGGTACTGAAGATACAGCATGGTTATAGTTGGATGGCAAGATGCAAACAAATTATGTTACACAATTAAATACCAACTAATGGTGTTGTAAAGATCACATAATCACAAAATAAGCTCATTGATACACAGATATTTCATACAGTCTTCAATACAGTTTCATTAGAAAATTGTTTGAAGTATGATCTATGTCCAAGTGTTTTATGGACATCAAAATGTTTACTTCTTAAAGGCTACAGTTCTCTGTACAAAAAGGTAAGGTTAGAAAAAAAGGGTAGATTTCGCCCTGTAACAGGCCATGAAGGCCCAGATGGGCAGTATAGGTATAGCTCTACTGTTTCTTTAACGTTGGCGCTAGGTTAGGATGGGTGGTTGATGCCAGACCTTGGCTGCTTTATCCCCAGGAAAGACACCCAGTATCCATTGTACAGGAGGCTGGATGGGTCTTCAGGCATGTCTGGAAGGGTAGGAAAGATATCGCCCTCATAGGAGTTCAAACCGCAGACCGTCCAAACTGTATCGAGTCACTATACCGACTGAGCTATCCTGCCTGCCAATTCTCGCATCGGCAGTACAATATTAATAAGTGTATTATAGAAGTATGGTAATGGCAAATTAAGCAACTCCGTATCCAATGTTGGAAGGAGAATTTATCTAAATATTTTAGAATTTATCTAAATGTTTTTTTTTTTAAATAGTCAAGTCTATTATTTGCTAATGAGTTTAATCTGTAGACAGTATAATACACATTAAATGTTTTTATATGACTGACCTACAATGTTGGCTTCTATAAGGATAGGTCTATCAGAGTTCTATTTTATTGTGGAAAGGAATTTTTGTTTTATAAATCCCTAATCAATACAAATTAAGTTTGTAGGTTATTCTAGTTATGAAGACTTTGATGATGGCTAGTTGTAGAGCAGTATTGTTACAGGACTCCTACTCAATTACATTTATTTGTAATGTCCCATTTGACCTTATAGTTAAATTAATCCAGTAATATGTTTTAGATTCATATTCCTTACAATTACAGATATTTTATTTGGACTGTGACTAATGCCAACTAATGCGCAAGCCTCTTCAGTGTAAAATCTACACTGCTCAGTATGGTCTGAAGAAATAAATTAATAGGAAGTGGACAGTTTTTCCTTTCATTTGCACCCGACCCTCTTTTGATGCCCATTTTGTAATGTTGTTTTTCTTTAATGCCCCTTGCCAATCTACCCTGCTCTTGATCTGCAATCTCTCATTTTCAGTTTAATGCCATTTGGTCAGCTGTATTCTATTATGCTAACCCCGTATTTCTGATATGGAATATCATTATTTTATTTATGCATTTGATTTAGGTTGACTTTTTCAGGAACATAACTAGGGTGTATACAAAGGGCTGGGTGTGATCTAATACTGGATTCTCCTGAAACTGCTGAGATCATACAATGGAATTTGTAGAATTGTGGCTATGTTCTTCATGTGATGTTGCCTTACTATATGTTTTGCCTTGCTTTAGCTACTATGCAGAAATTTATATTGAACAATAATTCCTGCCATTATGAATTTTAATGAGTATATTTTATACAAATTTATTTAAAAAACTTCAGTCCTCTTGTGACCTTTATATCTGCATGACCTTTAATAATTTTTAATTTATTCTATATAATATAGGGAAAGTAGTTTAATTACAGAAAAATGAATAGATTAGACACAAAAAACATTATGGTAGAAACTCCAGTTTGTGTTCTCCATCACACATGTTTACTGCGCCTGAAAGTGGGTACGAGAAAGCTGAGTGGGACCAGCTGAAGAGTGTGTTTGTTTAATGTGGCATATCTTTTAACACCAATTTTTGGGTACATTTTCAAATTATTAACAATACAACTGTTACATACTTTGATATGTGTGTTCAGTCAGTGAAAATAATTCTTAGCTATTTTACGATATTTATTCTGAATAATATATCTAGCAAGCCTCTCCATTGTTATTCTGAAGTGACCCACCTAGCCCTCAAGTTAAACATAAATTGTCCGCACATGCATTAAGGTCATATGCCTAATATTCTTTTCTCAAATTTGCGATTTATAGTTTTTCTGTATAAGTAATTTATCACTGGAACAAATCAGGAGCAGCAACGATGTGTAATTAACACGTAGCTAACGCTTCTCATGTCTAGTGGTCTGCAGAGTTTAGTAATAAGTGTCTATCATCAAGCTATAGAAGTAAACTACAAAAAATGGCTCTATTTCTGACTCACTGAACACTGAGTAAAGCACTGTCTAACACAGCATAAAATGATTGTATTAATTCTATATTTATATATATGTACTTAGAATAAGTTTATATATACATGGGATTAAGCTGTAAGCTGTTGACATTTATATGGCAGTGGTATGGTAACACTCTCAATATAAACTGAGACATATTAAGTTGTGTTCTTAGGCCTATGGGGGAATGTACAAATTGGTAAAGGCAGTGAAATGTTTACCATTTTCTTCTTAACATTTTAAGTAGGGGAGTTGTATCTAAGTTTTTTATTTAGCCATGCATTTAACAAGAATGATCATAATGTCAAGGAGCAGTTTCTTTTCTTGTCTTTAGTTTACTTTCTGTATTCAAAACAGCTGTAATTACCATAAGGTCTTAAAAAGCTGTTCTCCACTCAACTGATGCTCTTCCTCTACATGCCCCTATTCACTCAATTCTGCACAGTTTATAATGAAACTGTAAACATCAATACGTCTCAATTTTCATTATAAAAGAACTATGAAGTAAGCAGAAATTTACAAAACGAAAAAACAAAAAATTGAACATGAAGATGTACACAAGTATTTGAAAATAAATACCCCTTAGTATGGGTTAACTTCTTTCTTATCTAAAAAGGTAAGGTCGTTTTACATAACTGCACCAATTCACACACTAATGTTATCCCCATTATGAACACTGTTTTGTTACAATGTGATCTGTCTTTACATCGCTTCACAGAAAGTGTGAAGAAAAAGTGAACACAATTTTCAAATACCTTTTCATTCATATTATTTTGGTGTCACAGCCTCTAGCAATAAATAATCATCCAATAATTTTACCTACAAAACTATAGACACAGCAGTTTCTGGACACAATGTCACAATATTGTGTAGCATGTAATCACATTTTAAATATAATATTGAGTATACAAATGTTTAAGAAATTTTCCATGTTTGTTCTTTCTTGCAATGCTAACAAGAATGTTCATTTCTTCTGTGTGCCAGACTGCTTACTGCTTTGGCACAGATTACACCTTAAATTAACGCATTCACCCATGAAACTGATAGCTGGAGAGTGTGATGAACTTTGCTGGAATACACCACCTCTCCTACATACACAAACACATCCCACATTTCTGGCTTTCATTCAACAAAACATCTTACAATACTGTTTCAGAATATTACAGTGAATGTACCATGTAATAAGCAATGTGCATGTCATCTGAAGAGCGTTATAGTAACTGCTTTCCAGCTACCTGTGCAGCAGCTTCTGCTTTATTTACATTGTCGGTGTCAATAGTAGAAGGGAAAGGGGGAATTTTTGGAGGGGAAATACAGTAATTAAATTAGACAACTTCCTAGAAAGATAAAAGGCTTTAAAATCATATGTAGGCATGTGTAAGGCAGAGCTTGCTTTTTAAAGTAATTGGTGCTGGTACTTACGTCTTCATGCACTGTACAGAGTGAGCATAAATTCTTTCCCTGATTACAAACATTTAGTACAAGAAAACTACTGTATGTGGGATACAAACTTTTTTTTTTTAAATATAACTCAAAAAGTTTTTTTACAACACATTAGCACACTTCAACATGTGCTCCTTTTGTTGCATGGAGAACGTCTAATCGACAATCAATTTCTCTCCATGTGTTCTCCAACATGTGTTCAGTTATTGTAGCAAAAGCGTCTGTTATTCTTGCCTTCAAGTTTGTAATATCTGGAACTGGTGTCGAAAACAATTTTTCCTTAACATACCCCCATAAGAAGAAGTCAAGTGGGGTGATATCCAGCGATCGTGGTGGCTAGGGTGTCGGACCATCTCTCCCAATCCACCTGTTTGGAAATTTTGCATCCAAAAACCGATGAACATGTGACTAGATCAAAGCATCTCAAATGAAAAATAACGAACACAAAGGAATGTTGTTGTTATTAGCAGGCAACATACATTCATACTTTGGCTAGCAGGGTCTACATATGGTGAAATCAATAGACAGACAGTCAGAACATCTGGGTAATGGCATTATTTTAAGCAGTGCACATGAACACTTTTACTTTTAGTTGAGGATTGTTGTTCCATAAAAAAATTTCCAGGAACTCATGAGGAAATATAACGGATATTTCTTTACAAAAAAAAATTAGACAAAATTTATAGAATGTCCATAAATTCGTGCTTTTGCACTCCATGCAGTTTCTTCTTGGTCACTGAGATGAAATTCAATGTTGAAGCAATTTTTAACAACACACAATTTTCACAGAAAATGTAAGGTTAAATTTCTCCATGCCATGGTGCCATGTTGCATTGCAATGTGATCACATTCTCCATGACAATTAACATAACCTGTTTATTTCTACCATAATCTAGTAGCCCACGCTACTGACAGCTACATTGTAAGTACCAGCATCTAAAAGCAAGTAGATGACTCCCTTGTGAGTTCTTCCATACTGTATAGCTCTTTAACTTCCTCCTATTTCCTTCTGCCCTAACAATCTATGCACTGCTACCTTACCATGATCATCAGCATATACTTGTATTTTGTAAGCTGATGAAGCATTATTTTTGCAGCCTCCAAACATCCATACAAATGGAGAATATATAAATAGGGTGACTGGTAATGTGTAATGTCATCAATTACAGGTAACTGACTTATATTCATATATACCATATATTTAACCAACAGTCTGTGGGTAGAAGTTGGAGGCAACAGTACAATATGTATTTAATTTTCTCCAAAATTCCTACTCAGTACTAGGGGTATGTAAATTATGTGAGGAAGTAAGGTAGTTAGTAGAAAACTACGGATTTCTTTCTTTTCTCCTTTTTGTGGTGTTCAATGGAGTGACTGACCAGACAATTACAAGAGTAAACTTTTTGACATTAGAAATAGGGAGATGAAGTGGTGTTAATAACTCTGGAAGACAGTCATGATTGGCATTTTATTTTACATGCCCTTGTGCATAAATTTTACTCGTGAATGTTCAGTGTCAGTGGTGATGGATCAGTGGCATAGATTGGCCCTTCTCGGTCCAGCATACAGTGGGCCCCAGAGTGTAAGTAATACTAAAATTTGTTGTGAGTTCTTTCAGACTAAATTCTGTTGTTTTGCCACCAGGTAGTATTCTGGATCTCTGTTATGAAATCTGGGGGTAATTCGATAAGAATTATAGTGGGGAGGTGGGATGTTCAATTTTGAAACCAGAAAAAAGTTCACAGTTTGTCCTTTGTAAATGAACACATTCAGACTTACTGGCAATAACTAGATTTGTAGACTATTATTCATACTGTACAATGTAACACAGAAGTTTTTGGTCTTTAGAAATTCGACTGCTTTGTAGTGCTAATAGCAACTGGTCAGAAGACACATATAAACACTAGCACTTGTGAAACGTTGGGATAATTCGACCTGTACATCATAACCGGAATCAGAGTACATACTTGAGTTTCATACGCTGCAATCATGTGCAGTTCAACCTCGATTATCCCTCTTGCTGTAGTGCATGGTGCTTTATGTTTGAGGAATGGCATGAGAAAATAGTTCTTTATGACATAAGGCTATTATAAAACAAAGATAACCTACTTCTAGAAAACCCATAGGTTGCAAGGTAAATACTTGGCCATCAACAGAAATTCATCTTTGTATATCATTACATCTGAAAACTGCAATTGAATTGTGATCTGCGTGTTTTCATTCTCAATTGTTTCTAAATGTAGGAAAGTAAAGGTTGAAGAGAAGCCACAATGCAGTATGATAGAATAAAGTAATTACATAAAGTACTGGAATACAATAACAAAGGGAACATCTTTAAGGCTACTATGGTGGTCAGTCCTGGACCTTGGGTAAGGCACAGATGAGATTTATACATCCACGAATACAAATTACAAAAACTTTGCACATACATTGTGACAAAATTTGCTAGAAACTTGAAATAAAGTCATGAAATTCAGTAGTGCAGCCAAATGTGGGAACAGCATGTACAACAAGTACTTTTATGTCATATGATACCCAGAGCAGTTATGGAACACAAACATCATAACCAAAGAGTTCACAAAAGGCCCAGGAAGTGAGGGAAGTTTCAATAGTATCTTGTGTCTAGAGTGGAGAATTAAGTACCAAAACTTATGGAAAAAGAAGCCTAGTAGTTGGAGGATAAATCACATGGAATGATTAAGAAGTGACATAAATCATAATTGATGTGACACCTTACTTCTTGTTGTTTAAGTTTATGGCAGAATTTACCCTGCACAGTCAGCCCAGGATAGAGCATATATAATTTAAGTACAGTTTACAAACTTATATTTCACTCATACTTTGTACAGATGTCATGTTTTGTATGAATATCGTGATAACCCACACATGAACATCTGACTTAAAGAATACGAAATAGGTTTCTTGTACGTGTTACAATACACGAAACTGCACATTGCTCACCTGGTGTTGGTAAGAAGACAGAGACTGAAAAGGGAAGAAATTTAAATCACATTCAGTTTGCCTTTGAATAATCTTCAGATATATAATTTGGCTTTGTTCTTTGTAATTTCAGCTATATTATATCCTGTTCATATTACTGCTCATAAATCGCACTGGTATGATTTACAGTTTAGGTTCATAATTACCCATAACTTATGTTTTTTTTTTTTTTTTTTGTCCCTTTTAAAACGTGGT
>Ga0123357_10012285_pt1 | contig 11035 bp, 4 predicted proteins | sample TergutEmb28metaG_FD_89873 | JGI IMG/M metagenome (GOLD analysis project Ga0123357, IMG submission 89873) | Embiratermes neotenicus P4 segment gut microbial communities from Petit-Saut dam, French Guiana - Emb289 P4 | ecosystem: Host-associated > Arthropoda: Insects > Digestive system > Gut ... | reverse complement strand
TGATGTATCAGTCAAACACAACAAAACTTTATTATGTTTATTATTGTATTAGGGCGACATGTTTCGATTCTGATAGAATCATCCTCAGGTCCTTCTATGTATGAAATGCATTTTATATATAGTTTTATCAAGAATGTAAGCGTTTGGGATCCCACAACGCATTTTAAACATGCTAAGTAAGGATCTGTATTCTTAGAAAGGGCCTGGGTACGATTCTATAAGAATCGGAACATGTTACCCTAATTTAATAATAAACATAATAAAGTTTTGTTGTGTTTGACTGATACATCTTTGTATAAAAATATCTCCACTGAAGTTGTGGATACGTAATAAATGTCGCTCTCTCTCTCGTCCATCCGATCTACATGTGCAGCCTACCTCAACCTTTTAAAGCCTACTAGTTACGTGATGCACTAGCAAGTTAGCATTCAAGAACTGTAGGCTCTGCCGACACTGTATTTATGTGTTTTGTGTTTATCCGAGAACAAGCAACATCTTGTGCCACTTACATATTGGTTTTTAAAACCGAGATGAAGTGTTTACTGCGCGGTACGAACTGGGTCTTTAAATAAAGCGGTCTGCGCTTCGTCTTTAAAGGGTTAATCTGCTTGGTTCACTGGGCGTCCTGCGTATGTCGGTCAGCTTCGGAATAAAGCACATTCTAAATTCCCGACGAAGGCTACTTCATCCAGCCTGCGTTCACATAGTATAGTGCGTTTTACAATTTCAATCACCATCAAGACTTTTTTTTTTTAAGTTTTATTGCGACTTCGGTGTATACAAGATGTACCAAAATAAATTACAAAATTGTTCCTGGAACCAATTTCAATAAATATTTACACTATGGTGCAAGTGGAAATGAGTAATATGTATATTGATATGGGTGCAAATGACGGCAGTGAAAAATGAACAGGAAAAAACACCGCGGCAACATCAAGACTGCTTGAATATGAAATATATGCATTAAAAGAAGTACAAGTAACCATGAAATGACAATCTAGAATATGGCAGAAAGTAAGACACACGGACCACTTTTATCGTTGTAGTTCAACGCGTCTGAATTCTAAAAGTATTCTACCCCCATCGTTTTAATGTGAATATTTTACAGGGCTGTATGACACGTTCCAACATGAGATACTAAAATGTCTCCGTTTCGCGGAACTAAACTTGTGTGGCAGACGTTAATATTGCATACAAGAACATAAGGTGCAACTGGAATTACGATTTCAATATGAAAGCACAATATTACTTTTACGACAAAGTTTCATATTTTAAACCATTTTTCCATACGTTTTACATCACAACGCACACTAAATGATTCGTTGCAATTACTTACAACATTTTGCTTGGCCAAGAAGGCATACCTTTTACCTCCAGCCTGTTTTGCGTGTTGTAAGCCTAATGTAATCGTATCCCATCCTTGTGTGAAGAGTACGTGTGATCGCCGGTCTGAGCCCTGTACAAAGAGCGGCATCGCATGTGGCTATGCAGTAAAGATGTCGACCCATCTACGAGGAGGATTTCGGCTCTAAAAAAGACACTCCGTGTTTTTCGAACATATTTCTTTTTTGTTTGTTAGGCGCCTTAACGGAATTTAAAGAAAAGCGACTATTAGCTTTGTCATGTCTGCTTGTCTGTCGTCCACATCGAAAACAACTCAATTACCATTGGACGGATTTTCACGAAATTTGAGCATTTTTCGAAAATCTGTCGAGAAAACTCTATTTTCATTAAAATCTGACAAGAATAACCAGTACTTCAGATGGAAACTTATGTACATTTATGATATATCTCTAAATTCTTCTTAGAATAAAAACAGTTTTAGACACAATTTGTAGAGAAAATCTAAAAACGTTTTAGGTTCAATATTTTTTTTTTCGAAAGCCGTGCCTTTTATGAGATAATGTGGAAAAGTATGGTAGAACCAGACATGATACAGATCGTATAGTATGGCACATGCGCTTTGCATACTGGAAAAACTATAGACACGCTCAGTATATGTAACACTCTTGCTTCCAGGGAGGTAGTGGTTACCCAAACGCGCAACAATATTACGTTACACGTACCTTGCCTGTTATTTATTTCGATGTTAAGGTAAAGGTTAGGGCCGAAATCACGAAAAGATAGCTTTAGGAAAGTGCTGAGAGATGGTATGACACGTTTCTTCTTTCGTTTGTCTTCATAGCCACTTACTCATTCTAGAATCCAATAAAACCTTCACGCAATATATCTGTGCGTGGAATGAAAGGGTCAAGTGAAGCCTATGATGTCATCGTGTTCTGACTGTGTGCGTGCGTCTGCAAATACTCACTGAAAAATTAATTTTTAATTAGTGTTTATCGATTTTCTAAAATTATGTATGCAGGTTATCCAGCCGAACGTCATCCTACTTCGTAGTTTAAAATTGTATTAACTTGTGAAGCCTGAACAACTCCAACGCATTTCAACAGAATGCTGCGAAATGTTTTATAATCAGAGAAATCCCTGAAGAATAAAATATTAAACTATGAAATAGAGACCACCATTGTCCGTGAAAATATTTTGGTTGTTGTTACGATCCACAGGTCTCTACGCAATGAAGTGCTGACATAGTAGGACACGAAATATTTTGTAACATTTATACATTTCATGCAAAACGCGGAAATGGGAAATAATTTCCTGTGTATCCGTTCGGAGGATTCACCGTAGAAATTATTGCGCGGATTTCAATGGAGTTACTTATAAGTGTCTAGACTAAAAGATATAGAGTTAATTTAATGTCGCTTTGTATCATTCTCTATATTAACTCTAAAGTATGTTCAAAACTAACTTCATCAATCTTAGCATAATCTTAGCAATTGACCAATTTAATGCACAAATTCTTCTTTTACAATAAGCTTATTATATTCCTCTACATGTTTCGAACACTGTTGTGCTCATCATCAGGAGGTCAAATTATATCATACAGTATCTGATATCATCACACTCTGTAGGTGGTCGTCCGGTGGGCACCTACGCACCGGACGGCCACCTACAGATTGTGACGATACCAGATGCTGTATAATACAATTTGACCTGATGATGAGCACAACAGTGCTCGAAACATGTAGAGGAACATAATAAACTTGTTATAAAACAAGAATTTGTGCATTAAGTTGGTCAATTGCTAAGATTATACCGAGATGCACGGTCAGCAAAACATCAAAAAATAAAACTAACTTCCTCAGTTTGCTCAAACGGGAGTCACTCGGAAGAAAAGAAAATATGCGTGTGATAAAAATACCTACGCAAAATTCTTCAAATTCTACAAAATCTTACATCTCGATATGACGAAGATTGAAGAAAATATGAATAATTTCTTACCGTAGTGTTTGACAAGATCTTCAGCAAGGGATCTGCGTATGAGATTCAAGAAGACTGTGGTGAGTCAGGTAGTCTTTTCGTCAAGATGTCGTCTGGACAATACGCGTACCTCAAAATACACATTCCTGTACATATTTTCAATCTTATTTCTACTCTTATCTCTGGAATACAAGACCTGAGACTCAAATACAAACAAAACTGGAACAACCACCTTGAAAGAGTGGACAACACCAGACTCCCGAAACACGTCCTCAACTACAAACCTCGAGGAAGAAGAGATCGTGGACGCCCCAGGAAACGATGGCAATGCGTCGATGCCGGAACAGGTCAAGCGACCTAATCCATGGAGGAAGATGATGATGATGATGATGGTGATGATTACTACTCTTACTTCATCGCTATATGGTTTTAAATTTTCTTGCTTCGACATGGTATTGATCACTTTAAGTCTCAGAAGCTATTCTCAATGTAAACGCATAGGGCTATGAAAGTAAGAACACATACTGCCTTCTTCAGCCTTAAATTACTCTGAAAACTGTATATTGCCATCAGGTTAATAACTGTCGTTTCGGAAGAAATCTGTGTCCTATAAGCCCCACTGTTTCGAACCGTTTCATTCTTAGGTGGAAAAGGATGGGGGTCCCCATTAGGGCGGTCCTGTTTCAAATGTCTAGTCTCTATTAAAAGTAAAGCAGTCCCGTTACAGGCCTGGAGTGGCCCAGAGGGTTCCAGGAAGTTAAGGTTCCCAGATTACATGACAACGGCACAGGATGGTGGTAAGTTTGTCAGCCCTACGCACCGGCCGCCTTTACCCCCAGGAAATACTCCTGGTACTCACTTCTGTTAGAGGCTGAGTCGACCCCACGGCCATAGTGCGATCGGAAGGAGTTTATGTCAATGAAAAATCCACAGACACCAGCTGGGATCGAACCAGCGTCCTTCCGATTTGTAGCACGGCATCTTAACCACTGTGCTACCGCGGTTCCCTATCTAGTCTAGTCTCTATTACCGGACATTTTGAAAATATAAAAAAAAACTGGGTCTCCATCTGTTTTGCATTGAGGTGGAACAGAAGGAGAAGAACTCCATTCTGGCTGGGACTTTTGGTAAAGCTAGCCCGTATTAATGGACATTTTGAGAAAACATTTTTTTAAAAATTGGGCGTGTTTCTTTATCAAGATAAGTATATTTGAAAGAAATGTTTTGAGGGTATATACGGCCCAGTAAAGGTAAATGGACAATGGTAAATTAGTTGCAATCATGATTTGTATCAATTTTGTTACGAGTCCGAAATCATTCAAGAAATTAAGGCTAAAACAGTTAGGTGGCTTGGACACCTATTTACGGCAGGTTACCTCTTCCCTTGGAGAAAACTAACATTCACAAGTCTAGATGTTGTAAGGAAGGCAGGACGACCCCCATAAGTTGGATGGTTAGTGCTGAAGAAAACCCAAAGAGAAGTGTTTAGTCACTGGGAAACAAAGGAAGCGAAGAGAATGGAGTGGAGAAGCCTTGTTGGGGCGGTCAAAGCTGGAACCAGGCTATAGCAACAATATGATGATAATAATCATGACGATGATGATGATGATGATGACGACGATGAAATTTCTTTTCCAGGTGAAGAGGGCAAAGGCTTCTCTTCGGCGGGTCTTTTAGAGAGCTAATATTCACCATTTAGGCCCGTGACACTGAACAGCTCTCTTCAATGAGCCCATCAGAATATTATCTTTCTCCTCCTAAAGCTGAAAACTGACCCGAAAACTCGAAAGCTGTAGTTTGAATAGTAACCAAGATGGTGAACAGCTTCCAAGTCAGTAGTTAATGCTTATTTTATCGCGTACTTTCTTATATATCTTTCAGCTCCGTACAGTAAATTTAGCAAACACGGAAGTGAATAAAAGACACAAGGCAGCCTTCGTAGTTCTACTGCGATTCATGGGTCTAGGGCTTTCTGCATTTATTTCTAAGCATTTCTCTGCTAACAGACGCATATTTTAAACATTAAGACACCAATTCTGGCTACAGTTTCTCGAAACATTTTTGTCCCAATAAAAGAAATTGTTAATCAAACATGGTTCATCACGTTCTCCTACGTGACCACAAAAGATTCCATTGTGTTATGCACTAATAACAGCTTGTTCTGTATTCCCAGGAGTACTATGCGTGTTCATTTCTTATGCTCAGCCTCACCATCCGCATCCTTCCACATTGTTCCACTGGAATCTGTAATCAAGCCTACTGAATCGAAATTACGACTCTGACCACAAGGGAACCCTAGAAGTAACGCGAGCCATTCAAGGGATGCTGCTTTTCAAGGTAACTCAGTAGATGGAGAAAAGAAAGCGTGCAAATTGCATGATATATTATGTATTTTAATTAAGTCTGCACTCAATATCTGCACTGTAATTCGAGAAAGGAAAACAGAAAAATATAAAGGATTTCGAATTAACAATGGTGTAACTTAAACTTCTATAAAACGGCCCCTTCTTTCTGTTTCCTTCTCTACACCACAAAGCTTAACTCTGTTGGGGACAAGCGGTGACGGAAACTAGTGGCTTCCGTAGTTCATTAATACTAGAAACAATACGAGTTACCTTCTCTCAGAGTCTGCATAGGAACTTATTATTTTTCCCTAGCAAGGCATGCTTCTGTTTTAGCAATTGTTTCTCCGGTATTGAGATGTGTAGAAGTGACGCCCTGAATATTAATTTAACAAGAGCAAAACTTTTGTCCAACACGATTTTCCGTTTCTGCACCTTGTTTCTGTAAGTTCCCGAGAATCGAGTCAGTTTCCTCGTCATTGTCGAAATGTGGAGACAGAGTAAACAAACGTATTTGGTTTTCAGTCCAAATGGGACTCATGACAATATTTTAGTCTAGTATTACCGACATTTGCAGCTTTTAGAAACATGTGGCTTCTCCTTGAACGTGGAGAGAGGTTTGACCTTAAAGAGCAGTATGGGGTGAGAATATTGCGTCATACACGTACAAAGGCTTGCGTGACCTCCAGATTCGAGGGATAGAGGGAGTTTGTGCTTGGTCTCAGACAGTAGAATCGGTGTTTCATGAAAGGGTACATAGAAGATCGACTTTAATTCATGCCGATAATTAATTGAGGTCTTTTGACATTCAGAAGAAGACTTGAGATGTCAATGGCCTCAGAATTTGTTTTGTGACAGTAGGTATTAAAACACTTGCATATACGTATAATAAGACTGATGAATCGGAGGTAGTTGAAGACTCCATATTCAGGGAAGACGTTCTATTGTGGGGATGTTGGCCAGGCTATTTCTTCAAAACGTAGATTACTTTCTCTGCAACTACACGCTATCATAAGCAAGCACACCACAAATTTCACCAGTCTCCCATCTATAAACACAAGAACCTGAAAAAGTACAGAGTTATGACTTGTTGCTTTGTTGAAGCGTGAAAACTGGTTTTTCACAAAGAAGAACAAAAAAATATTCAGAGATTCACAGCCGGATGTTCAGGCTAATAATTAGATATGAGAGAGAAAAACACCGGGACGGTGGACAAATCAGCATAGACTGTACTGACAGCTTAATAATGTGTATCTCTCACAAGACAGTCTACTTATTGTCGTGGTCATCAGAATAACTGGAAGGCATCGGAAACAGATGTAGCACACATGGAAGGCATCTAAAATGGAAAAAAACATTGCAGTCGGGAAGTCCTATGGAAAATTACCACTGGGGTGCTAACATTTTTTTGAAGACCTTTGTAATTTGTGTGAGAAAGTCGACTGGATTCATCTGGCTGCTCTCACTTGTAAACATGGTGGTGCATCATCCAAGTGGTCTCCTTCACTTCAGGTTTCCTAATAAGCGTCGTCAGATTTCCATCAAGGAGATTTCTTTACCCCAAATAGACAAGACAAGCTCTGGGGTCCACACAGCCACAGGGGCTCTTTCCACAGCGGTCAAGCAGTAGGAGCGTAAAGATAACCATTCACCATTCACCATTCACCTCTGTCGAATACCAAGATTAGGATAATTGGATTAATAGGTAGGGTAATTACAGTCAACAACACAACAATGTATATCTAATGGACGTTTATTAGAAAATGATAAAACTACATGTTTCGGCCAAAGTTGGCCATCATCAGGTTTTCCACCCGAAAGATTTGTATGTTGTAAAAGTGTTTATAGATGAATTAGAAGTTATAATCAAGGGGGAGAACATTGTCAGGTTCATTAAATGCCAAAGAATACGATGGTTTGGTCATATAGAAGGAATGCAAGACACCCCAATTCCAAAAAAAAGATATTGTACGGAAAGCTGTATGCAACAAGACGAAGACGAAGACCAAAAATTAGATGGCTGGATGACGTGTCCACGGACCTGAGAAAGATGGGAATAAACGAATGGAGAGATAGAGCAAGGGATCGAGAGGCTTGGAGGCGTATTGTAAAGGAGGCCAAGGCTGTAGCGCCACCGAAGAAGAAAGAGTGTTTATATAAGGCATGAAGCCGCGTATGCCTTATATAAACACTCTTACAGCATACAAATCTTTCGGCTGGAAAATCTAATGATGGCCAATGTTGGCCGAAACATGTAGTTTTTATCATTTTCTAATAAACATCAATTAGATATACATTGTTGTGTTATTGACTGTAATTGCCCTGCCTATTATTTACTACACACAGCGGGGATGACACATTTCAAAATTAGGATAAGTGGATTTGTAATTTTATCGTCCTATACGCCCTCATAATGTGCAAAGTATCAAATTTGTCTTCGGTTTCATCTTTACCTGCGCCTTTACTTTTATCTCTACGTATTTCCATAGAAGGCGGGAAGTCTTAAATGCTGACATTTTCTCACAAGGGCATTGCTGCATTGAGGTGCCAGCTTAATGTTAAGCAGTTTACACCAAGCAATCAATGAACCACATACTACCAACAGTGAATTTTCCACACAGTGCTGCCGTGGAATGAAGGAGTGAATTTGAATGTTTCGGGTAGGCCTAACTTGATGGGGGGAAGCTTCAGACACTTAAGCCCGAGACCGTGAACCCAAAACGGACTCATTGCACTACACGGCAATTGTCATTCTGAGAAGAAGAGAAGTGGAGGATTTGGGTGAGTGATCGGAGCCCTTTTAAGTACTGCAAAGCGTAGGGTTATTGCCCCAACGTTTACTCAAGTCTGCAACAAAATCCTTAAACAAAGTTTATACAACCAGCTTGCCAGAACAAAGGCAAACTGCAAATGGCGACTGCGTAAGGGAAATGGACCAGACAGTACTGTAGAGGAACCCCTGGCTGTATACTTCCTGCAGGACAACGGTTGCTGGAAGCCCTTTGTGACTGCCGCTCAGAAACCTGTACGCTCATTTCCTGTGTCGCTCATTATCTGGTGTTCTAAAGTTAGTATGCCCGCAGGTTGAAGACAGGGGAAGATCTCAGGATAAAAGAAGAATGGTCCATAGGGTGGAAGTCAGGGAGCATGTAAGTCTGCAGGAAAATCCAACCCCTGGCCTCCAATTACAACCACGTCTCTTTTCCTTCTAACCTTGTTCTTCCTACTCGTATCATGACATCGTCTAACTCCTCTGTATCCGCCCTTCCCCCACATAAAAACCAACCCAAGTCACCACCAAATGTTTCACGTTTCTACCTCCAAGAACAAGAACAACCCCAGTACTTGAAAAAAGCCCTAGCAGGGTTGCAGGCATCCACAAAACTTAACAAATCGTAGGAGACTCCAGACAAAACACGCATTACAAGAATAAACTCTAACAACAGCCCTTTGTCTTAACTTTCCTACCCCGTGTAGAGCATGCATCCACAGATGGAATCTTCGTACTTCAAAAAAATTCCAAATCAATAACATTTTATAAATTTCTTGCAGCATATTCCGAAGTCTCGACGCCAAACCGCGCCACCTGCCAAGATCCCGAACCATTTTCACTCACGTACCATCCTAACAACTTAATTCCTTAACGTAAACATTAACGTCTTTTTCCCATATACGTTTTGGTCTTTCAATTAATGTTATCCATGACGTTATGGACTAAGTTTTTAAATGCAATTCTTTTTCTGGCATTCGAGGCACAGCCCAGCCTCCTACACTTCGCGACGTACATCCTAATAATAGGCCTATAGGGCATATAACGCTAGATATAACGAAATGCATCTTCACGTAATAACAAATTGCTAAGTTACTTTACTCTTTGTAGCTTCATATAATTTCCTATATACTCTATTTAGACCCCTTCAAAGTAAAGAAAATAAGGGTTTAGATTTTACAGCTGCATATACAAGTGGAACTCATTGCCATGTAGTCACTGTAGTTCTCGGTCTCCATTTAACATTCCATAGAACTCTAGGGCAAAAAAAGAAACTGTTCTCTGTGCTGAGAAGTTCGAAACACAGATGGGCACCATATCCCAGTTCTGTCCTGATGTATCAGTCTTTCACATGCTAAGAAAGAAACAGTTCGAATGCTAGCAACGGACTGAATTCTAAAAATTACTGTTACGGCATTATAGAAACTAAGATTTTTGACACGGTGTCACAGAGTTTATTTTGCGCCATAGTAGACAAGGAAAGAATTCTGCATCAAGAACTGAAACGGACTTGGTAACCTAGAAAAATTATATCAATTTTTTTACATAGCAGACAATGATTTGGTTCAGAATTACCGCAAATACGAATCACTTGCCTTACTAACCTGTTTACTGAATTACTGCTTTACATTCTTCATCAAATCAGACAACACAGTGCGGTTAATGCATTACGATTTCAATGGCAGTTTTCCTGAATTATTAAAAAAAACAGCCAACAAAAGAGATGTAAGAAAATGAAGAGAGAAAGACAAAAAGAAAAGGACGTAAAATAGAGAAGATCTAAAACAACCATGTTACAAAACCAGTACGTGTTCCAAGCAATTTTGAATTCAGCAATACATAATTCAACAAAAACAGTGTCAGGCCAATTGGTTCCCTTCATGCAAAGAAGTTGACTTTTAGCATTCTCTGGAGGTTAATTACACGTTCATTTCTCCCCGGTAGCTAAATATAATTACAGCAGGCTCACGGCCCCAGCAGTAACACTTGCTCCGTGCCGAGAAACAGCACTTTAATAAAACAGTTATAGGTTCAGGCATGTTTGTGCGTCTCAGAGAAATGGTGCCTTGTTTCAATCTGAAACCTTAGTTCGATGGCAAGTGTTAGTGTCTAACTCACTGGCTGGCTTCTTGCATAATAAAAGTTGTCTAACGTAGTTGTAACGAGCACTGACTGAATCACCTTTAAGCTGCATTTAGTCTCTTGATATTAATAATTTCGACTTGACTGGACCATCACAAATTTGTACAAGTGCGGACGTTGTCGACGCGGGGTTAGTAAAAGTGCTGAATAGATTGTGAGAAACATCTTACCAGCAGAACATTAAATGAATGATCATCAGAATCACCAAATCACTATGGAATTTTTTAAACTACTAATATTAGCCGCCGTTCCTAGTGGCCGCGCGGTCTAAGGCGAAGGTCTGCGGTCGCTCGCCTGCTGGGGTTGTGGTTTCGAATCCCACCGGGGACATGGACGTTTGTCTGTTGTGAGTGTTGTGTGTGTTGTCAGGTAGAGGTCTCTGCGACGAGCTGATCACTCGTCCAGAGGAGTCCTACCGACTGTGGTGCGTCGTTGTGTGTGATCTAGAAACCTCGTGAAT
>Ga0123357_10012284_pt1 | contig 11036 bp, 7 predicted proteins | sample TergutEmb28metaG_FD_89873 | JGI IMG/M metagenome (GOLD analysis project Ga0123357, IMG submission 89873) | Embiratermes neotenicus P4 segment gut microbial communities from Petit-Saut dam, French Guiana - Emb289 P4 | ecosystem: Host-associated > Arthropoda: Insects > Digestive system > Gut ... | reverse complement strand
CACGGCATTCCACACATAATAGAATTTCAGTATTAAATCGCATTAATCTATTTTGACACTTTTTTATGTGGAAGTAAATTATTTGTTCTAAGATTGGCGATACTCCGCCCTTAACCCTTTGACGCCTAACGACCCCTATAGTGGTCGTACCGCACCGCTAACCTCTAAACTTTGCATTTTATATATTTATTCAACAAATACAAGTACTGAATATTTTTAACATGTTATATACTCTCCGTTTTTTTCTCATCAAAATGCAGTTTGTTTCATAATTCTAAAGTATTTGGTTCCTGTTTTATTCACATTTTATATACAGGATGTGCTAAAATTTAAAAAAAATAATTACGGCGCCAAAATGTTAATGTTTAGACTTTATGACGCTGCCATGTGTTTCTAGCGAAAGTTTGTGTACCTTATACGTGGAGATTAAACCCAACGCACTTGTCTGGGATGTTAGATAGATTTGCGGATCTGGTTATTAATGGTTACTTAGTGGGAAAAGTAGTAGCTCTGAGTTTATGTGCTCTGCTGGTGCAAGGTTTTAATAGTTGAAATGGAACATAAAAATTAATCGAAAAAAATGTCGGGGCGCTTCAAATAGTGTAGGCCTAATATAGTGAACCTGAGGATGACCTGTTGCGAGTCGAAACATTATGTCCCCACATTTCACGAACAGTGGAATGATACCGAGTTTCAAACGTCAAGGTAATTGATAATAACGCCACTGTTACTGTTGTGTGTGTGTGTGTGTCTGACACCAGTACACACCACAAACGTGTATTCTTGAGTAACAAAGTAGACTTATACGTACAAGACAGAATCACGTGTTAAGAACGATACACGCTGCTCGTGAATATACCGCAATATAAGCTGTGATGTCACAGGAACCTGTGCCTTACCTGTATAAAGTGCTAGCAGGCAGAATGAAGTAAATCGCCTTTCTTGCATGTCGAATTGCCAAGCAACGATCGTGGGTCACGGGGAATGTGACCGCTCAGTTCGGGGCGGGATACGAAGTAGTAGCGACAGATCAATAATGAAATGCAGAGGCGCAGGACCGGGTTGCTCTCCGCTTCATTCCTTCAGTGCAAGACACTGCCTCTGTGATTTTTTTTTTTTGTAAAAATACCAAGATAAAATTAAAAGCTTATTTTTAGGCTACATGTGTAAAAGGTCGTTTGAAAATCAAGGTCATTCCTACTGCATTGCATTTCCTTTATTCCTTTACCCTCTTTCCTCACGTCTCTATAGTCTTCCCTTCATTCCTAACCTGGCCTGTGTTATTAAATGCGTTATCATGAGTATTATTATTTACTTTTCTAAAACGTCTGTGCGTCTAGGCGAAAAACATAGACAGCGCGGATTTACTCGTAGGTAACTATAAACAGCACCTTGTAACTTATATATAGGTTGTTTCAGGAGGAATCTGCCATAATTCGTGAGAATGCTTCTGTAGTTAATTTACATCGATATAACCTAATACACCTGTATCCGAAGATGAACGTTTATGGAGATCGTGGCTCAGAAAATGGGGTTCTCTTGCGGTTCTACGTACTGTACATGTTGAAAAATGATGTGTTATGCGTACAGTGCGCAAGTCCATCCTTGAGCCAATAGCCCAGCGAAGCCACATCGTCTAGATTAAAGATTAGTAAGTGAATGATGAAAATAGGCAACGTGATTCTCCTGCCATCTGTGTATTTAAACAGCCTAACATGGATGTGACGTTGATAGTGACCCCCCTCCCCATTCAGATCGTTGGTACAAATACAACGTGTCTCAAAGCATTAATCGGTAAAAAAACTGACTACTATCCAACCTTTCGTATATTCTTGTACTTACAGTACAAAACCACTTGCACGTATTTACATGTTTAGATGCTAACTACTGCATTATCAGTGCCATACTAACACATAGTTATTCATAGTATCATGTATTAAATGCACACTTTTCCATATTCTACACTGTTGAACTTGTGATATGCATTTCTATTCCATTTGTTTCCTTCTTTGTAACTCACTCCTTTCAGATTGCCATTTTCACTTACTGGTTGCTGTACTTTTATCCGGGACAGGAGAACCAACAAGTGAACAAGATACAATAAATGAAAAGAAACACATGTAAACACGTAGCCTGTGCATGCAACAATGAAACCCAATCGCGTGCAACAGGCCACTTTAAGAACACAGAAAGTGCAAAGAATACAACCACCTACAAATGGCAAGATGTGTAAACAAGGAAGATGATGCAACACTCAGCAGCAAAATGCAGTCAATACACAGGACACATATTACTGTAGGGTGTCAATATGCAATATGCAATAGAAAATTATGCTTGATAAATGGTATGCATATCAAATTTCATGACCCTTCCCCCTCATTTCATCATCATCAGACCCATACATAAATGTGAAATTCTGACAATGCAGAGTAACTTCTCCATGTTTGACAAAAATGTGCACAGGTGAAGAAACTTTTCATTGACAGCAGTCCATATTCCCTTATTGAAATATAGTGCACTATTGCACAGAAAATTCAGTAATCCTAACGTTTAAGAACACATTGTCTAGGAATATCATCAATGAGAAATACCTTTCAATCACAGATTCAAATTAATAACTTTTAAACATATATACATATTATGACTCATTTTTGAACAATAACAATTCATTTTCTTCACTCATATACTTATAATACCAAAAATGTTATTTCATCCTAAGCATAAGATATTTGACTAAAACAAATGGTCAGTCAACACAGCTAATTTTTATCAGAACGACACTCATGGTTGGAGTCAATCTTTCATCAGGTGTACATAGACTTGAAATTTATAGGAAAATGTGATTATGTAGTTGCCGTCTCAATACTTGTGGGATACCACAAGTTTACAAAAAAACTTTCTTCTTATTCTTTTTTGGCATTACAATCCTTGGTGGATCTTAACCTCTTCCACAATTGTCCTCTGCTGTTCTTGGTCCTGCGACTTACATCTCCAGTTCCTTATACTTGTAAATTATTGATCATGCTGTGTTGTCTTTGTTGTTCCATCTGGTTTCCAGTTTCAGAAGCTTCTCAAGATGCATATATTTTAAGGGGTGAGGTTGTCAGCCTCACGCCCTACCCCCAACCTGGAGGACCGAGGTATCCTGTTTTGTCTGGGTCATCACCTTGACCTGTCAGTCATGGGAGGCCCTAGCAGTAGCTATGCTACTGCCAGCATAGCTCTCAGGATCATATGACCATGCAAGCCCCATCATTACATAAAAGTAAGGGTACCATCGGTGGGGGGAGAGAATATTAAAGTATAAAATTATATAAAACTATGAAAAATTGTACAAAACTGGATGCAGACTAGCAAGTGGTCGTAAACTTACTGATTCTTCTAGGATGTGTGATGAGGAAGTTAGAATAAAAAGTTATAGGAATAAAAGTTTTAAAATATATATATATATATATATATAAAAACAAAGTCAAGGTTTTGGCTACTTTAGTGGAAATGGTGTTGTTGTATAGACACAAATACATAGCAAAATAGTAAATACATAATGCAGAATATGTTGAATTATTTGTCATAAATTTCATTATATTTGTTTTATCTAGATTTGGGACTACATTATTAGAAGCAATCCATTTCATATAAGAGAAATAACTAAGTAACTAACACAGATCAGAAATCCTCAAAATTCTTGTTTGCAATTATGTTACCAGTGTCATCAGCAAAGGAAGGTCATGTATGTATGGTATGAACAACAGAGGCCCTAGAAATGAATCTTGGGGAAATTCATGTTTCAATGTACTCCTGTAAGAGAAACATTTTGAGTTGTATTGCATGATTGTACATGAAATTTGTCTTCTATAAGTTAAACAAGACCTCAGCTAATCTGCAGTACTCGAATTAGGCACAAATGTGATAATCTGGGGACGGACTCACGTGAAGTACATAATATAAACTACATACTGTTATGTACACAAAAAGTAATCATGTATTTACATATAGACAATTCTTCAGAACCCTGTACTGATGTGAATAACGTGAACACATGAGTCTGTGGAGAAAAAGTAATGCCACTTAATTTCTACATATATGTCTAATTGTAGTACACTATACTTCTTGTCAAGATGGATGTGTACTGGAGTCAAAGACATCTGTGCCACAGTTATGTTTGCCACTGCTGACCCATGTGTCTTGTTTCAAGTGTAATGTTTGATGATGCTCACATTAGTGCCATGCAACACACACACTTCCATCACTTCAATAACTCATGCATGTTTTTCGTACTGAGCTTCATGAGTCATTATGACACCAGTGTGTTATGTCACATGGATCATGATGTTAACAGCAAACATTGCTTATAGGGAAAAAACAAAGAGGCATTACTTTTTTACTGACTTACTTGCGGGACAGGATTTTCATCTTCCTCTTTGTAGCCCTCTGCCTACTTGCTTCACTCACTGACCTGTTTGTTCGCTTGAACCACTGTGGATTAGCAATTCTTGTGGTAACTCTCATGACACCATCTACTATTTTTTGGCTGTGCGGCGTACAACCAGAAAACCCAACCCATCCATAATCAACTGTCTCCTTGATGGCAACTGTCATCTTCTCTTCAACTGACCCCACGTGAGCAACCTTTGACATCTTAGACACAAGCAGAGATAGAGAAGCACTTAAAGTCTCTGCCAGCTTCTTGGAAGGAAAGGCTAGAAACTGTCTGTCTTCCTCATAATCTTTGAATATATGAAAGCATTGGTTGCCAACAACATTGGGGATGTGAGACATGTTTTACAGACATCACAGTTGATACCATGTATCATGTCTGGCAATGAAACCACCGAAATATGCTACTGACAAGAGTTTCATGTCACAATTGAGCACTTCCTCCTGCTGCACTTGCTCTGCAACATAAATAGGAACAGCATCATCTGTTCCAGTAACCTGATTTGTAGATCGAAGTGGTAGAGAAGCATGAGATTCCTCTAAGAATGAATGTAGATTGTCTCGAAGTTTAGTCTTATCATCCTCACAGTTAGCGTTAATCAGAGATCTAAAAGAAAGAACACTGATGATACTAGTCTTCAGGACATCTACAAACTGTATCACAGTTCAGTTATTGTTTGAACCACAGTGCAAACAAATAACACCACATGTTCTCAAGGAGATCCTGCTTGAGGTCATGGGTCTCAAGGTACTTGAGACTAGCCTTTTTCAACATCCTGCACACACTCTGGACAGCACCAATAATAAACAGCCACACATTTTGTGATGGAGGAGGTTTATTAAAGGCAAGTTTACCATCCTTGAGGAAAAACAAGCTACTTAACTTCATACCTGTCTTGGACCAGTATCCATATGAGGACTGTCATGGGGGAGCATGCCTGACACTACTAAAACTGTCCGCTTGCTTGGAGTTTGATCTGTGTTTTCTGCATGTTTTGTAACTTGTCAAATAAAGTGTTGGTAGCTAGGTAAGCTATATGGAGGAAGGTGTGTTTGAATTAGTTACTTTCCTGATTATTACTGGACTGTGATATGTAAAGGTGACCCATGATTTTCCTTGTGTTTGTGTATCATTGTGTTCTCTTTGTCTCTTATATGTTGTAGTGTATTTTATACTTTGAATTAGTTGTATTGGGTCTTCCTATCCAATTAAAATTTGAAGACGAGAGATAAACACATATTGTCATGGCAATAAAAAGCCCATGACAAATATCATCAGTAACAGCCTAATGTATACACACGGTTCATATACAGAGAAATTTTAACCATAGACTTCCGAGGTTTTCTTAAGAGTAGAGTGGTGCCATATCTACGATTTTATAGTGCTAGTCAAAGTATTTATCAATACATGTATTGTACAACTATTATAACTCCAACGTGTGCACAGCTGTACCTTTTATAATATATTCATATTTATGATGTAACTGCTATAGAAACCATATTTAACAGTTTTATAACAATATCTGGTTTTAAGTAAATTACGTAATAGTTCTCCCTGACAATGGTACACATGCCACCAAAACATACAGGAGAAATACAAAAAATATATGTAAGTTGGCACAATTAAAAGGCGTTTGCTGATATAGGAATACACGGAATGAAAAGCTTCAGAGTAATTAAAAATCTGTCATTGAATTGAGTGTCCGACTCTCAGTAGTACACTTATTAGTATGATGATGGTTATCATTTAATTTTTTGTATCTGTGTGTAATAATTTTTGTGAGTTATCACACTATATTAACACTAATAAATTACCCAGCTTTTCCATTGTGTAACAGGTTAAAAATTTCGTTTTCTGCCCCTTTCCTGCCACCAAAGGTTTTTAAAAGTACCAGTTTGTGGACTTAACCCTTTAAACACCAAGTTAAATCCCATCTGCCATTTGCTGGCATTATTAGCTCACCATATTCTCCACGTTAGCAGGGTAAGGGTTACAAAATGAGATCTTAGATGGGTGGGGCATGTGGCATGCATGGAAAAAAAAGACCATCGTTACGGCTTTGAGAGAGGAGGAAAAATTCAAACATTCGGGACGGTGTACAATTGTGTTGCAGCAGATTTATTTGGTGCAAGAAACTTTGTTGCCAAGTGACGGTGATAAATGCCATTATTTTATTTTGAAAGCTGTGCTTCACATTGCTTAATAAGAGGTCTGAAAACTGATCGACAATACATTGAAGTATGTGTACAATGCGCTTTTAAGTTACGTGGTCGTTAGTAACTGAAATCTTGCCGTTAAGTTGTTCACGCTCTGTTGTAGAACGTATCGCCAGTAATCTGTGGAGTCCCCGTTGGTTGTCATCACTGAAAAGGATAATTCGTGGTACCATGTGGTGGAAGTGAAGCGGTGGAAGTTGAAAGTTTGTCGTAAAGTAGGTTTCCGCTTAAGAATAAGTAATATTTATTTAATCAGCAACGAATAAGAATGAAGTCATTACTGGTAGGAGCGGGAATGAGTATCAATTGTTTTCTAGCATTTATGTACACCGTAATTCCTTTTTGTATTTGAAGGTGACATTGGTAGTTACAAAAAGCGTTTTGTGAGTTTTGTTTTCACGTTGTACACGGCGTTAATTTTTTTTTTGCAGTTTATGTATTTCAAGTATGTGAGGTTATATATTGGATTTGTGAATTGAAGGCATGCAGTGTAGAGTTCATAGTTAATTCGAATTGCCTGTAGTTATATAGAACGTAATGTATTAGTTTCCTTACAGGCGTCTTTGTACGGTTATACAAGGCTTTCTGTTCTTCAGTGTGTTTGTTCTGAAGTTTCTGCAGACCCTTTGTCATACGAGAAAAGTTTTTCATATCTGCCCGCTGGTTTTCGTCAGTTCTCAGATATGAGTGAAAGTGGTTCTCCATTTCGAGTTGGAGATTTTCGAAAAGTGAAAGGTAAATTTACTGTTGTTTTTCAGTTACAAAGTATAAGTAGCTTATGATAATTTTAGTGAAAGAGTAATGTAATTCTATACAGTGAGACTTAAACCACAGCATGTATACACACTTTTGTTGGCGGTCACTGGCTGAGGTAAAACTTTGAGAGTTTTGAGCACTATAACTGGTTATGTGACATTCAGCACAGTGAAAGTCTTGACTATGCTCTTGGTATGAATTGGTAATGAGCAAGAAGCATGGCTGTGTCACTTTTAGTTTGTACAAAGAAAGAAGAGAGATTCGTGGTATGTTTTTTAGGAGCAGAAGGCATGCAAGGTGCTGCATTTCACACATGTTTGTGTGCTTCATGTGGGGACAGTGCTCTTTCTTGTAGAAATGTATATGTTTGGATAAAAGTGTTGAAGAAAATCTGGACAAGTGTGTCTGATGGAGAACACTTGTGACACCCTCAAAATTTACCAGGGGCAAGAACCTGGAAGAAGCCAGAACCATGTTTTTAAGGATAGAAGTGTCACTGTTGCAGACACTGCACAAAAATTAAACATTAGCCAAGGGTAAGCTTATTCATTACTGTACAACAGCCTTGGGTACCAGAGGGTTTGGATGATGGGTGCCCAGACAATTGACAGAAGAGCATAAGCACTTTTGTATGGACATTTGCTCTGCCACTTGAAACATTATGAAAGTGAAGGGGAGGGCTTCTTGAATTGCTTCATCATGAGACACGAGACTTTCTTTGGTGTTACAAGCCGGAGAGCAAATAACAGAGCATGCCGTGGAAGTACATACTGTGTCCTGTTTTCAAGAAAGTTGGATCACAGACATCAGCTGGAAAGCCTGTGCTGACAATATTTTGGGGTTCCCGAGACCCTGTCTGTGAACACGATCTATGAGTGTGCAGCATCACAGTAGCAAGTTAACTGTATTCTGACATGGTGCAAATTAACTTTGACCCATGACTGCCACACCACCACCATCATGTAGTCTGTCCTACAACAGGTGCATAACTTTTTCTAAAGCAAGCTCTGTAGAGAATGCAGTCTGTTGCTTCTTTTTTCAGTTTTCAATGTCTTCATTTTTCCTTAAGGTTCCATATACAGCTGTGCTTCAAATGTAGCATTTCCCTGGCTTCTTCCTTACTTGAAGTCCAGTTTGTTCATGAAAAGAGTCTTCTCCTTGTTAAATGCTGCTTTTGTGATGGCAATCTTTGATTTGATTTCACATGTGCATCTTGCATCATTTGTTATCATGCTACCCAAATAGTTGGAATATTTCACATTCTCCATTTTTTTTCTTCACCTATCATAATCTGTACTGGGGAATGGTTACCTTGAGATTCTCCTGACCTTAGTATTCTTCACATTCATTTCCATACCATAGGTTATGAACCATTTGCACAAAATGGAGAGGAAGACTGGGATAAGGTGTACTGCTGTTGTATGACAGTGCAGGCCCTTGTACTGCTGCCGATACAATGCCCACCCTCGAGATACTGAATTGGGAAGTTCTTGACCAATTAGCCTATAATTTGTACCAGCCTTTTTTTGATTTTCATCTGTGTGGACCCCTAAAGAAAGCATTAAGAAATTGACGATTCACAGATAATGACAAGGTAAAGGTGATACATTACTGGCTTCACACAAAACCAAATACCTTTTATTGCAGTGCATTTAAGAAGTTTGTAGATCAGTGGGCCAAGTGTATTGAGAAGCAAGGAGACTGTGTTGAGAATAATACCTTTGTCATGTCCGAAACATATGTACCAAAAAATGCCTGTGAAAAAGTGTGGGAACTTCGATGTTCCTGCATATATGCTTTTCATAGATGCTACTGAGTAGGATGTGGAACAAGTCACAGTACAAAATATAACATTCAGAGGGCATCTATAAATATGTAAATTTAAAGAAATATACCAAGAACAAAATATAGTGTAGTAGATTTAATGATTGGTTAAGTTCTCCACTGTACATGCCATGAAAGTTTATAGGGTGAATGTAGGTATAGCTCCCCTCATTCTTATACTGGGCCTGGGTGAAATTGAGTGGTCAACCTCCTGCACTGGCCACATTACTCCTGGAGAAAGAGTTCTTGGTATGCATTGAATAGGAGCCAAGGAAAGCTGCAGTGCTGTTCAGGATGTTTTGGAAAAGTCTCTTGCCTCTGCCGGGATCTTGACCCCAGACAATACAGCATGCCGTCTAGTCACTACCTTCTGCCCTATCCCAGCTCCTACAGTAGACTGAATCACATTCATAATTACACTATTATCACCACTACAGCAGTTGCTTCACGTAATATATTTAGAGACAGCTAAAATTAAACCACACTTTGTGTTGGTTACTAAATTTATATCCGTTGTGAATAACTACATACATAAATGGCTGTGATGGCACCCCTGTTTTGTTTTAACATGTTTTGGTCATGTAGAATCATTAGGAATTTTACATTCATGCAGTTAGCTCACTGACCATAGGTGTGCAGGAATGTATGCATATGGGTTATTTCATTATACACAAAATATATATATATACACATATATGCAGCAGGCAGAACTACATGAAGGAGTATCCAAAAGTTCCTGAACTTAACCACCAGGTTTGAAAATGGCAAGTAGGACAGCTTGCTACTACCAGATGCCACAGTATCGGAGTTGTTTGAGTCAGCCTAATGAGTCTGGCTGCTATAACCCTCTGGGTTGCTTCTCAGGAGGTGTTTGTTATTGTGTGTTTTACATGCATTGCACAACTTCTGATGGTTGATTTGAAGGAACATTGCAGTGGCATGAAGTTTCACTTCAGACTTGGAGGGGAAACTGCATCAGTAATTCAGAAAAAAAAACTTGGGTTTATTCTTATATCCCACATTTGCAGAAAGTGACTCAAGTCAGTTTAGACATCAAGACCATGTTGATACTCTTTTTTGACTGTCAAGGTATTGTTCTTCAGGAGTTTGTTCCTCCAGGCCAAGTGGTTAATCAGCATTACTTCTGGAAAGTCTGTTGAAAACATCCAGAACAATGGTGGAACCAGGACCAGTTTATTCAACATGACAGTGTACTGAATTGAACTGCTTTGTCAGTGCATTCTGGCACACTGAAAATATTACTCTGTTCACTTATCCTCTTTGCTCACCTGATTTGGCTTCTGGTTATTTCTGCTTGTTTCTGTGAATGAGATAGCGGCTGTGAGAGTGTTATTTCCGGGATGCCACGAAGATTCAGGAGCAGTTTCTGATCATTCTACATGTGATTTCAAAAAGTGAAATTCAGTAGTGGCAGAAATGCTGGACACATTGCATAAACTCATAAGGGCACTATGTTGAAAGGGATAACAATCCCAATGAATGCATGTTTCATTATTGACTCAGGCCAGGAAATTTTGGATGTACTTCTGTACATGAAATATCAGATGAATAGTGCTTTTATAATTTCTTACTATAGTAAATTCGTCTAGTATTTTATATTTTTGTGTTTGTATGTGTTCTGTTGTAGATGCGTTTCTGCATTTGCCACTGAATGAGAAGCGTAAATGCTACAGAACTCCCAAATTTTTTAAAGTTGATACAATCATTACTTGGGAAGACTATTTTTTGAAGTACAAGGAGCGTCTTACAATGCAGTGTAATTTATTCATGCACGTATGTAT
>Ga0123357_10012281_pt1 | contig 11037 bp, 3 predicted proteins | sample TergutEmb28metaG_FD_89873 | JGI IMG/M metagenome (GOLD analysis project Ga0123357, IMG submission 89873) | Embiratermes neotenicus P4 segment gut microbial communities from Petit-Saut dam, French Guiana - Emb289 P4 | ecosystem: Host-associated > Arthropoda: Insects > Digestive system > Gut ... | reverse complement strand
GTTCTATCTGTACCTAATATAATGCATGAGATATGCTGAGTTAATACAATGGAAGGGGTGTTATGTGTACTTAATGTAATGCATAAGATATGTTGAATTAATACAATAGAAGGGGTGCTACTTGTACTTAATATAATGCATGAGATATGCTGAGTTATTACAATGGAAGGGGTGCTATCTGTACTTAATATAATGCATGAGATATGCTGAATTGATATGAGCCAGCAAGAAATTCATCCAAAAGTATGTAGCGCAGAAATCCAATACTAAATTTAATGAAAATCTATTAAGGTTTAAGAGAGGATTCACGCCAGCAGAAAAAAGAATTAAGACCACAGAACACATATTCGCTGCATTAATTATACAAACACGAATATCAATAAGACCGAAGACTTTTCCTCAAATCCACTATTCCATATTAATCGTTTCCATACTAAACTTAGTTTGGATAACTGGGAACAAAGTAATGACAAAAAGTATATGTACATCTGTAACATAAAAATTAATGCAATATGTCAAAGACGAATCTGTGTCGCAAAGAATTAATGAAAAAATATATGCTAAAATATGGATCGTTCAATCAATAATATTATGATCAATTTGAGTGAGTCTCTTCGCATCCTTACGCACTTATATTATAAACGCGAAAATAAATCGTCATAAAAAATTAATCATAAAACCTTTTCAAGGAAAACACATGGGAATAGACATATGATAACACTTTTATTTTCAAGGTAGTTCCACTTTTAAATTAACCATTCCATTCTGTATTAGAACTGACAGATGTCACTACGGCAAGCTATCATTTGGACAACTTATCAAGTTACTTCGAAGTTCAAGAAAAGTTAAAACGAAACTTTCTGTTTCCGAACACAACTGCAGCCAGTGTGAGTTCAATGGTGCACTGCAGTGTACATAATTCATTACTTTAGTTTCCGTATACCAATTCTTGTTAATTCTTGTTGTAACCGACACGTGCTATCTGACACACTGAGAATTGCCAGCACACCAAAAAAATATTTCTATATACATTTTAATTTCTTCAACAGATTCTGAGGTGTGCCATTCCCGTTGTGCGTTTAAACTATATGGTGAGGTGGATTCGGTCAAAAAACACAACTATAAAATATGGCTAAATGATGGTGTTTATTAGCAAGAAAAAACTACATGTTTCGGCCTATAGCGGCCATCTTAAGGTTCTGACAATTTTCTGCTAAAAAGTTTTATATAATATGCCTAAACCGCGTGGTGATGTTGAGATCTCATCATTATTCTGCGTGTTATTGTCAAGCTAATTTGGTGGAATGTCAATGGATTTGTACGTAGCTCGGTGTGGATGTGGATCTTATTGGTTGGGTAGGTGTGGGGTTAAATAAAATACTACCCCCAACATATGAGCATATAAGATACCACACCTGCAGCCATAGGTTCCTTCTAACCTCACACCTACCCAACCAATAAGATCCACATCCACACCAAGCTACCTACAAATCCATTGACATCCCACCAATTTAGCTTAACAATAGCACGCAGAATAATGATAAGATCTCAACATCACCACGCGATTTAGGCATATTATATAAAACTCTTCTAGCAGAAAATTGTCAGAACCTGAAGATGGCCACTATAGGCCGAAACATGTAGTTTTTCCTTGTTAATAAACACCATCATTTAGCCATATTTTATAGTTGTGTTTTTTGAATGAATTCACCTCATCATATAGTTCTTCAACAGACGCTTTATTTTCAGTACGTTGCCACATGAGCCGACGTTTTGCGTACCAAAGAAGAACTGAACAAGAAAGACAATGTACACGTAAGTGTTAACGTAATATCGAGATGTGGTAGCGTAATCATCTTTGCTGTGAAATATCAGTTCTAATTGTGTGTCTGTAGCCTTAGGTATCCACCACATAAGGCACATGCGCTGTATTATATTATCTTTGGCCACTCTAAATATACCAAATTTGTCCAAATTGTCTCAAAAACGGTACGATATTCGGCAAAATGTTACTGAATGCGAAATGTGAGTTTTGATTTTCTCTACAACGTCTGTCTGAAACATTTCTCATTCTTACAAGAAATGAGTCAGATATTAAACGTGTTTGTAATTTGTTAGTAATCTGATAGAATTTATAAAATTAAATCAAATAAAATGCGAAGATACGGCAGTAATTAAACAATCGTCCAGTAAATCGTACATTAAGATTAGACAGCAAAACGGGAAAAGCATGCTAGTTACTAAATATAGCCCCATGGCAAGTACGCTCTAAGATTTCAGTGTCCCACAAAACAAGGAAATTCATGAGAACATTGAGCTATTTTGAAAAAAAAAAAAAATCTAGAGGTCAGTTGAAATGTGATGGCACACGCACAGAAACCAGATTTCGTCTTTCGGGGAAACGGAGGAGTCCATTAAATCGGCGGGTGCGTCAGTTCCGTCGACTACTGACAGCCGAGATGTGAGCATCAGCGGTAGTAATGCTGGATACACCATGTTCCGAGGTAGTGTGAAGGGTACTGGCTACCCACTCCATTCGCCCGTTTCCCCTTCACTTCCCTCCCGTGCGTCACCGTGTGCTATCGCATTTCAATTGGACTCTACCAACATGAGGCCGATTATGAAACATGACTGGCTGTTGCTGAAAATGCAGGAATGGAAAGGGGATATCACTGATTGGCTAAAACAAAATATTTCATCAGTTCAGAGTTGCAGTAATGAACTAACTGTTACAGGGTGCTTCTTGACAAGCTAAGAGTCCTTCAGCCCATATTAAACATGTTCAAAAATGTAAAATTAAGGTTTTCAGGTTTGAACAGCAGATGCTACTCAAATTATAGTTTTGTGAGCCCCTACACCGTATAATCTAGTGAGTTGATTCTGACGTTCGGAGGAAGGTGCTGCCTCTATCTTCAGGTGACTGAACTTATTTTCTTATGGATACTGAATCAATCGGCAGGCTGCTTTGAACATCATAACAAACCCTGTAAAAACTCACAAGACCACCATTTGGGAAAGCAAGAAATTTACAAGCATGTAATGTTGTTTACAAGTGTGTGGATCCATATAAGAGAGAATTCACATCGCATTCCTACAACGAAGCTTTTATTTTTGTTCATTCAATTCTTCTGAAAGTGCACGAACTAAGACCAACTGCAAATAATGAAAATAAGAAATTTGACATTGCAAGTTTTTCTTGAGAAACGGGTCATTCCAGCTCAACAAAAGCGTTACGCAATAGTTTTCAATAGTCCACGTGCGTAAAAAAGTAAACTGAGGTCATTAATAATTTCTATGATATCTTGGTAGCAGAAATATACATCAGTTTGGAAAGTTATTGAAATTTGAGTTAGCCCATTTCTTTCCTACTGAAAGATCGATGTATGTGTCCTAATATGTCGCACAGACCACATGAATCTAATAATTCAAGCATGGACACGAATAAAATTCAGCAATTCTTATGTTTCACAAACCACAGACACTTGTGCCTAGCCTACGACCTCTTCCAGTCGTGTAGGAGTTCCACTTCACCGCACCGTATCACATTACATTCGTTATGCTGCTCTAAACATGCAGTTCAGGTGTTCTATAGATAGGTTATGGGTAAACATTAGTCTTAAGACAGGTTGCATTGGGCCCTAAACAGGAAACAGGGTACTACATAAAGAAAACACTCAATAATTTGCACTCTTTACCAGTACCATTAGTGCAACTTATGGGTAAAAATATGGGCAGGACACAAAAGTACGCATGGGTGAGAAGAAAATACACATTTAATACAAAATGTCTCCAAGAAAGAACACTTCTTCGAGACCTAGGGGTCGTTGTGAGGATAATATTTTACAAAAATCACGGAGAATGGGGTGGGAAATCGTTGTTTAGCCTGGAGAGGCTGAGCACAGGATAGCTTCCACGCTGGAAGTTCAAGAATGCGTAATGAATTTCTGAGTTTCCTAAAGAGAGGAACTGCTTGACCGACCGACCGACCCTGTAAAACTTGTAGATCACAGACATTGGTCATAAGAAATTAAGACACAATGCAAAATATCAGTGTGGATAACAATAGTTTTACAGTTAATTACGCAATTAAAAAGTTTATTGGTATTATTATTATTATTATCATTAGAAGTAGAAGTTTTTGTTGTTGTGGTGGTGGTAGTAGTGATGGTGGTGGTGGTGGTTGTAGTGATGGTGGTGGTGGTAGTAGTGATGGTGTGGTGGTCGTGGTGATGGTGGTGGTAGTAGTAGTGATGGTGGTGGTGGTGGTAGTGGTGGTGATGGTGGTAGTAGTGGTGGTGGCGGTGGTCGTGGTGGTGGTGGTGGTAGTAGTGATGGTAGTGGCGGTAGTGGTGGTGGTGATGGTGGTGGTGGCAGTAGCAGTGGTGGTGGTGGTGGTGGTTGTAGTAGTAGTAGTAGTAGTAGTAGTAGTAGTAAGAGTAGTAGTAGAAGTAGTAGTAGTAGTAGTAGTAGTAGCAGTAGTACTTCTATTCGTTAGACTAAGGATATCAGATCCAAATATTCCGAAGGCCAAACAAAAGTTTCTTTTTTTAAATTTTGTCCCACAGTATTACATTGTGCCCAAATTAATCAAACTGTGTAAGCAATAAGGTGTTAAATGTAACACCTTACGATGGACGATGGACCGAAATATGTTGGAGTGCTTAAGTAAATAAATTTATTTGTATAAATTGTATCACATTCATTACATTCTTTCATTTGGACAATTTTTAAATTTATGGCGAAGTCACTTTATTCGGAGACACTGTCTCAAACTTTACGATCCGCAATTCAGATCAAGCCAGCGCTTTGTCATGCAAACCCAAAAGTAAAAATTAGGTAGAAGCGTAAAAAATACATGAATCAGCATCGTGAATTTGACATTGAAATGATTTAATGAAATGAACACAGACACATACGTTGTAAAACCAAATGCAAATCATTGCGACCTAAACGTAACAAGAACAAAATGGACTACATTTACCGAGCTGAAAACTTTCAGCGTTATTATTTCTCTGCCGGCATACACTGTAGGTAAATACAGGAACTGCAAATGATTTTTAGCTTTAGGCCCATATAGAAAAACATTTTGACCTATAAAATCCCCCTATATGACGCCAGACCACAATCTGCAATTGCAACAACTCCGGTCAGACGGTAGTATGAAATGGACTGGTGAGCCGTGTGTGTCCCGTGGACCACGTGTTTGATATTAGGTCCTCATAGCTCTTTTAATTGAGCAGTAACTGTGAAACTTTCAGACATTTGGTGGGAACACATGTATGTCTGACTGTCCCATTGCACAGAACCAGACAGGCAACGCACATATAACGTCAGCATTGAGGCGCGTTCGCTCGACCATTGTTGCAGTGGAAAAACGATAAGCGTTACATATTCTGAGCGTGTGTTTGTAGTCTTTGGTATCCGAAATGCAATGCGAATGTGCCATATTGTCACCTGTGGCCTGTCCGCCTCTATCGTATTTTCTGACGCGACTTTCGAAAAGAAGTGTTCGAACATAAAACGTGTGTCTTGGTTTTCTCCACAGTCTTGACTGAAAACCCACTCATTATGGAAAGAACAGAGCGACTCATGTTGAAAATGTATACTGGTATTCATGTAAAATACCTGTCATTCTTGTTAGATTTTGATAAATATTTAATTTTCTAGGTAGATGTTCTAAAAATACACAACTACCGGATTTCATGAAAATCCGCCCAGTTTTAGCCGAGTTGTTCCATGTGGACGGACAGACAGACAGACAGGAAGGCGGGCATAAAGAAGCTAACAGTCGATTTCTGCAATTTTGAGAACGCGTCTAGAAAAGTTACATAGTCACGTTTCCTGTGTGGACTCTGCATACACGAGCTGACGATGACAAGAAACGGTACCAAGCGAACAGCCCTAGATATTAGCTACAACATCTGAAAGAGTCGCCTACTTAAAGGACCCATTCGGGAGCCCACGCACTGGACGACACATAAGATACGATGGCAATACGAGTTTTCCCTTTATGTTCATATGGGACCTCGAGAAACAAAGAAGACGCGATAACGATACGTTCAAGACGGGTCGATAATATACAGTGACGATTCGGCATCCTGTGGCGTCTATCGCTGAAATGTAAACATCGCCAGAAAAGGTAAAACTATAGTAGATTTTTACAATGCTTTGCTAATGTATGCAAGTACGCTTGTGAAATCAAACTACCCAACTGTTACAGATTCTACTCCATTTTTATGTCTGGAAAGAACTTGGTTATTTAACCTTTAGGCACCATGAATCCTATATATAGGACAGGCATACTGCTACTCCCCAGAGTGCGCTTTTTCTATATTTAGTCAACAAATATATTATTTAATTATATTTTTTAGACTTTTACCATCTTCGCTTATTCCTCCACAAAATGTCATGTCTTTCCTATTGTTACCCTTCTTGGTTCATAAAATATTCACATTGTACATAAATGGTGTGCTAAACTGTAAATGTCCAGCTCCAGGGCCAAAGGGTTAATAAAGGACAAGTTTAAAAACGTTCCTTTCCTCTTGTAAAATGATTTAAATCTGTCACGGTCCTGGTAGCATTTCTCGGTTGTAACGAAACTGCTGCGTTTACCCTTATTGAAACAAGAGTTATCCAGCACTTCATTCTTGTCACCTCCTCCTACTGTCCTCTTCTCAAACACCAGATAAGGAATATGTCCTCTTTGTCCGACGGCACGTTCATAGAGAAACAATGCATATCTTCCGAGCACATCGCCTCCAGTGCGCGAGCGACATATCGTGTTGTATCTGTAGCATCGTCATCTCATTGCCATCGCATCGCAAGTTGTGTCATGTGTGTGGGAGCGGCCTGATGTACAGGTGCATGCATGTAGCTATGATGTATCGCGATTCGCTCTAAAGAATGATGGTGGGACAGAGGGGGGAGGGGGGTTTGGGATGAAGCAAACCGTGAGAGTGAGAGAGAGAGCGAGAGAGAGACAAAGAAACAAAAAAAAACTTACATCCGGAGCTTACATATATGACTAAAATGTTGTTCCTTTTTTTGTACATATTATATATGATAACAAAGCAAAAAACGAAGAGGAAAAGTCACTGCTCGGCTGAAAATCTCTTAGCTTTATCTGCACGTAATTATCATGCAGCAGCAGTTCCAGTGGACTCACGTCATAATTAAGAAACTGTGCTGCTAACTCCATTACGCTCTGCAGTCAGCATTTCTGTAATTTATTCGTTTTAATAGAAATGCACTTAGTCGTAGAAAAAACCAATTCGAAACACATTTGTGTGCTCGTTAATATAGCGAGATATACTGCACACACTTTTGTGTACGAACATTTGTTTTCATTATCCAGTAAGTCTGTTTCGTAGCCTACGAATATAATTCAATAGAAACATTATAGACCTAATGTTTTTATTCAAGTTCCTGTGTTTAATTAGAATGAAGCTCTGGAGCAAACCAAGAAACGTAATAGACCAATCGCCCTGTTTTTTTTACTGTTACCGAAAATCAGGAAAACGTGTATTAAAATATTAGTTATTTATTTATTCGTTCATTTAGTGTCTATCTGACATCTTGAAGTACGTTATTTACAAGAAACGCCGCCTGCTCTAACATTTAAAAAGTCGATGTTCATTTCCCATTAGATTCTCAGAATAAACTGCATTTTTTCCATGAAAGCCATTAAATGTTTTTCGTAGGTCTGTAGTAAACGATAAATGTGAAGGGTAAAAGTGTCCCTATGCACCCCTTGATGGCGTATAGGGGAAGGAGAGATATAGATCCACTCATTATTAACACCATCAGCTTCACGTCCCAGTCGCTTTGTGCACGGTACCCGTTCAGTAAGACTGATGATAATCAGAGCCGCTGTGGTGGTCTTGCATGAGTGAGATATCGAAATGAACGCGTCTCGTCCAGGCCATAGCTTAGCCACAATACCGACTGGGCTATCGGGGCTCCTTAGACATGTAACTGAGGTACATGCTTTTCGCTGTATGGTAGGGAATCGTTGCCTATGAAAAACTGCATTTATATTTCAACATGTCGGAGTTCCAAGTTCTAAAAATTAAATCCTTTGATCCAAACAGCGCCAAATTACTTATTTCTAACGTTAACCAGGAAATCACAGTTCCTTGACCCTATTTCAGGATACGCGATAGCACAGTGGTTAAGATGATGTGCTACAAATCGGAAGGTCGCTGGTTCGATTCCAAATAGTGAAATTGGAATTTTTCATTGACATAATGCTTCCGGCCGCACTATGGCCCTGGGGTCGACTCAGCCTCTAATAGAAATGAGTATCAGAAGCATTTCCTGGGGGTAAAGGCGGCCATTGCGTAAGGTTGACAAACTTACCACCATCCTGTGCCGTTGTCATGTAATCTGAAAACCTTAACTTCCTGAAACGCTCTGTGCCACTCCAGGCCTGTAACGGGACTGCTTTACCTTTTTATTTCAGGATAGGGCTTCTCACCCTTCCAACAACATCTTGTTGTTTAAGGGGACATATCCCATTGCGTTATTATATACACATGAATATTGTATTCGTACGACAGAACATTATACCCAGGAAGAACAAAGTTACATGTTTCGGCTAAAATGATTAGCTATCATCTGAAGGGCGAGAGGGCGAAGGTTAGGAACGTTCCAACCAGTAACAATTCATCTCCCCCCTCCCGTCGTCAATAAATTTTCTTGCTATTTCAAATGATATAGTGGTTCAGTTCAAACCCCGCGACATAGTTGGTTCCAAACATACTCAGTAAGCACGGATACGCGGAAATGACAAAGCAGTTAGTTTACCTCATAAAATATTCGAATTTAACCTCAGTCAAATTAATATTTTCCCACCCCAGTTCACAAAGATCTACTTCCATCTTTTTGTCACTTCGATGCTTCTACCACCACATCGTCGTCTCCTCTGAGGTTCTGAAATTATGAACACTATAAAAGCCATTCTTGTATTCAGCTCGCGTGGTGGCCTGTGCCCAATTTATTCTCTTTGATCTAAGTACACCAGTACTAACATGTCAGATGTACCCAATTCATTCTCTCTGATTTAAAAGGCCTCTACTAATATCGCCAGTAAGGAGCAAGACCGTGAAATACCTACTATCTCTATGTATTTTTTCAAACACTTTATTTTTATATATTTCCCTGTTTTCTCATTTTCTTTATTTGCTCATCACTTTTCCTGTCGCTCATTTTCTTTCGTTTTATTCCTCTTTATTTTCTTTAATTTCTTCTCTTTCCCTGTTTTCTTTATTGCGTCCTTTATATCTGTTAAAGTTACAATAAAAACGTAATTGTTTTTGTTAATTGTGGATAGAATACTGTAACATATGTTTGTTGTCTCGTTTGTTGGTAACAAGTTATTGTTTATATTTGCTCTGAAATAAAAACACTTCTGTACATATTTGTAGTGTTTGTTGTACAATAACAAATATTGCTTAATGTTATGAATTTTTCCTTCTCACTGCCTAAAATGCAACAAATATTTTAGTGCAAATTCCGGATAAGAATTCATCTTATTTTGCAAATAATAAGCAATGAAAATATAAATGGCAGGTACAAAAGTTTGGCTTAAACCAAACAGTCTACAATCTTAATGTTATTCATATTCGGTTCATTAAGCGTATCATGCATACTATACCAAATAATTGCACTTACATTTTTGTAAGTGCAATTATTTGGAATTTTATAAATAACAAACCGTCTATATTTGTAAACACTCGTTTTAACCCCACCACTCTCCAGACATATTAGTGCTAATATTAATGAAAATAACTGAAATATGTATATTTATGAATTTAATAAATCTTTTGATTTTTAAGAAAAGAAAGTGTTCATCGATCTATAAAAAACGAGCTTTTCTTTCTATAAAACAAATTTGCAAAACTGTTTTCTACTATTATGACACGTCACTCAGAGTGAAGATAGTTGATTTTGATTTTAGGGATCTCATATTTTCATGTGAAATTTATATATTCCATTTCCAAAGTGCACGTGTCCAGGTCGTAAGTCCTATAATAGCCAGAAATTGGAAAATAAGGAAAATTTTCTCACTGTCAAGAATTCGACGTTAACGTTTCAAGAGCTCTTTATATTTAGAGTATTCTATGTTTAGCCATGATCTGTTTTCACCAATAAACACTTTAGAAGGGTACAGCAACTGTGCTAATGTCTCTCGTGCATCATATGTACGCAAGTCGCCATGTTGACAATGCACGTTAGAAATGTAATGGTGTAGCACTGGGGTGTCTTGCAATGATATCGTGTTCTTACCAAGTTTCGTGAGCAAACTTTGAGGGGTTTTGAAAGTGCATTGGAGGAGAAGACACAGACACCATTTCCGTCTCAAAAAATAAATTTCCCTTTTTTGTAAGGAAAGTAGATAAGAAATATGACACCCATTTAATTGATTTCTCAGATTCGCTACAGAAGTCATGAGAGATCGATAGTTTGGTCAAACAAATAATCGACTCACTTACGTAACTCACATATCGATGTATCGATGTGTGTTGTTACTATGCATGATGTTTAAAATATTTACTTTTCTGTGTACGAATGGGACAAAGTTCAATAAAAAGTAGTTTTGAATAATTTCATGTTCATCCACTGTAAACTAACTTATAATTACCCAATGGTAAGCCATGTCAAAGTTAAAGCTGTTAATTGATTTTCCATTCTAGTTTTCGTATAGCCTGTTTTTTTTTTTTTTTAATAAAGAGCTGTGTCCTGAGAGTCCAATGCGTGGCCGTCCTTAAGGGCAGCACTGCAGTACTGTACATGTAACAGCTTCAAAAACAAAGAAAAGTACTTCGAGGAGGTGTGAAATTTTGCTTAGAGCAGCGGTACGGTTTCAGGGCAAAACACAAGTGTCCGACCTAACGCAGGGTTTAACCTATTTATTCTATGTGAATAAAAATCCAACAGATGCAACAGTATGCAGATATTTATTTACTGCAAAGCTACTCTACATGTTTCGGGTGTCACAGCACCCATCATCAGGAGTATTAAAAACTGTACCCGCAG
>Ga0123357_10012279_pt1 | contig 11039 bp, 4 predicted proteins | sample TergutEmb28metaG_FD_89873 | JGI IMG/M metagenome (GOLD analysis project Ga0123357, IMG submission 89873) | Embiratermes neotenicus P4 segment gut microbial communities from Petit-Saut dam, French Guiana - Emb289 P4 | ecosystem: Host-associated > Arthropoda: Insects > Digestive system > Gut ... | reverse complement strand
CGAGGCTGAGTGGACCCCGTTCCAGACCCACTACTACTCAGAAAATCTGGTAGCGCCGGGGATCGAACCCGGGACCTCTGTATCTGTATCCAGAAACTCTGACCACTAGACCACAGAGGCGGTTTATTTATATCTGTAAACCGCTCTACATGTTTCGGGTGGTATCTCCGCCCATCATCAGGAGCTCATGTTGCTGTATCCACAGCATGTACCATTAGTAAAACCGTAACTGCAACCTGTCGTGAACGTGACTGGGAGTCCAGTCACGTTCACCCGAAACATGTAGAGCGGTTTACAGATATAAATAAACTGTATATAGATGCATGTTGTTGGACAATTATTGGCATAAATTGAATGCTTATGGGGGAGTGGAGGTGTAGTTCCACTCATTCTTACCTTCGGCACCAGATGGTGGTCAGTGGTCAGCTGCACGCTTCAGCCACTTTAGTCGGGCTGATGGAATCCCCAATAGCCATTGAACAGGAGTCTCGGTTTGCCTCAGAAAAACTCTGGATGGTTTGGAGAAGTCTCCTTGTCCGTGCCGGGAATCGAGATACGATTTCTCGGTCATCCAGCCCCTGGCCTAGACACTGTACTAAACATTATAATACGCCACCTCCTACTTCATTTCTTTCTTGCGATAATTTCTGGTGCGAGAAAGACACGGAGGGCCTGCCTGGCCAATTGTGTCCCGCGCCTGGCCTTCGATCTCATTCCTTTGACGCTCCGCGGCTGGGATGGCAAACTTAGGTTTGTAGGAATTTTGTCCCAATCCACAAAACGTCTCAGATGAATTAAAAATATAGGCGTTTATCAGTATTCAGTAGGTCCATGAACGAGTTATTTCGTGGTATTGTAAGGAGTGTTTATTGTTTTATTTACTGCACTCACAACTGGGCTCATCTATGTGATCTGTTGTTTTATTTACTGTAGATCTACTTAGAACAAGTTCTAAGAGTGCACAATTTGTTAAATGAATTATTTATTATTTCAGTCAGCACGTACAGCAGGGCGCAACTGCTTGACACTGCGTTTGTCGTAGTTCGCAGATTTTGTGTCGAATTCTAACAACGATATTTTATACGTCCTTTGTCTCAATCTAGCAGCATTATTTCCAATATTAAAAGCATTCATTCAAGCTTTGTAAACCAATTATCGATAGAAACAAGAGATGAAATTATAAAACACGCAACGCACGAAAGGGAAACCGAAATCGTGTGGTATGCAGCAGGTGGACCATATTCTACTCTTAATAATACCATCAACTGGCATTGTCCCATTCTGTCGTTAGGGTCAATTGAAAGCATTTTATCTGCGTCATGAATTTAAAGATATTAACAGACTATCATTTTTTTTTTGCGCTGGCAGACTTGTTCGCAAATGTATGCTAAACAGGACACCACATCCATTGGCCTGTTTTATTTGATTTCGCACAAGAGATGAGATCAGCATATCCATATTCAGATAAAACGAAATGGGTTATACTGTATATTGGGAAGCAACACGCCTTCACAAGAAGTAACATTATGAAGAATTATGTATTTCTTTGTTTTGTGATAGTGTTTACATTTTTCCTTTGTGTGTGTGTGTGTGTGTGTGTGTGTGTGTGTGAATGAGGTGAACAAATGCACGTTTGTAGCCTTATGCGTCCTTTTCCTTCAGACAGAAGTGGCTGCTGTGCCAGCGTATGAAACGTTAGCTGTGTAGTGAGTTACTGACCATGTGAACTGGCTGTCGGGAAATATTGTAAGACGGATTGGAGTTGGGACTGGAAAACTTCGGGATCCGTACTCAAAAACATCATCCTATTCTTCGATGAACAATAACTTAGGAAAAACTCTAAGAGTTAAACTGCGCACTCAAGTTTCTGTCATTTTGTCATGGGAAATGCCAGTGGATATGAGTGTTGTCGGTTTTCAGATCAGTACTGTAGGAGTCAGAGATGGAAAAACATAGCGTAACCGATATAAAATTACGTCAGACTTCCCATTCGTTGAATAATGTTCTTGAAAACATTGCCAGTAATTTATGTTTACTCGGTGGCCCTATGAAGACGTTTGGAACTGATCGCTTTCCGGAGAGCCCAACGAGAATAATTCTGTAAACTAATTAAAAACACGTTGTATATAACCCTGAGCAACAAATGGTGGTTGGACGCAGGCATCGTTTTTCCTGTGCCTGATTGAACACAACACCATGAAAGCGTATGGGGGAGTGGAGGTATAGCTCGTATGTTTCATCTGGGCAACGTGCGTCCACCCATTACCACCCTTCTGCTGTTTCGGATACATAAAATGGGTCTATTAACATAAAGTAAAATAAAATGAAGTAAGTGAAAGTTGAGTAGTGGTTAAGTCCCTCTGCACGCTATGAAGTCTTATAGGGTGGTGGAGTTACAGTTACATTCATTTTCAACCACGTTACTGACGATATCTGAGTGGTAACCTTTACGCCGTAGCCACATTAACCCCCGGTTATGTATCGGCCCTTCTCATTGAAGAGAACTGACGGACCTCGGAGCCTGTCTGGGTGTTATGGAAGAGGGAATTCTCTGTCCGTGCCGGGAATGTAATCCCGATTCTCTTTTCCAGTGCGTAGCTTAGTCATTACAGCTAGTTAGAAACTGCAGGTCCTGCAATAATCAGTTGATTTATGTGGACACGACTTTCTGAAGCATGATTGCTGTGTACGCCTGGAACCACCCAACAGCACCGCACCAGGCTGTTCCCAGGGCGGCAGTGGGCCCTGCGTGTACTAGGGACCCTCAAAACTGCATTTCAGTAAAAATATATGCATTTATTCTTTCACATATTTGTTTATTTGGTGTTGTAATATTTTTGGTTTAGGAACTGGAAAAGTGAAAAATTGATAAAAAGGTATTTTATTAACAGTATGCCTATGTGATCGCCTGCCTGAACCACTTGTGCTGCTCGTGTATCGTAATTTTTCTACCCCAGCAGTAAATATGGTTCTGTCATTGATTGGCGGTAGAAGGAAAATACTTATGTTTGTTTTGCAGTAGTTGACATTTTACATTTAATAATTTGTTTCATTTCATATCTGTTATTTGGGACAACGTTTGCAGGCCTACGTGGATGAATCTGAAAGTATCCGGCAACACGCTTATTGCGTTTTGTTGTATACGCTGTACGACTCATCTTGCATGCCGTTGCCAGCACGAAACATCTGCCTTGCTATAAATCAGGTTTGACCTAAATGTTGTTGTACCCTTTTAAAACAATACATTTCGGATAATTTCTGACTGACCCAAATCCTTATTAATGTACATGGGTATTGGTCAGGGTATTAACGCGAAAGCAAAATTAAATTAAGAAACTGTATGCACAGTGTAGGTCCTACACAAATTGCACAGAGGATTTGTGATTGGCGTATTGTCTTCACAGCTTTAGGTTAAAAACACTGTCATTATCAAGCCTTAGACGGCAGGATGATAATAAAACAGGCTGTAACGAAGTTTAAAGATGGAATTGAATTGATCTGCCTCGGGGAAGGATTCTTTGACATGCCTTCACTCACAAATAGGAGAACGCTGTCGACATACACTTTGCCCCTTCCGACACCAATTTTTTAAATATAAAATACCGTTAAACGTATTACGTTCTATCGGCGTTTTAATGGAGTAGGTAGCTGAGCCCTTACATCTACCCAGAAATTGAAAGATTTTGTTATGATTTTGACATTTGTAACTTCGTGATTTTTGTTATTAGAAGAATCCATGTATTTCAGCGCGTTGTTTGTTATTCTGCTATTCAGGGTAGAACAACAAGCCTTTTCCGTTATCAGTCCAACGTGTAGGAGTTGGACTGTAATTTACAACAACATTCAGTTAGTTTCGCCTGTCTGTGTGTGCTTCAATTTATTTTGTTCCCAGTGGCGTATTATGAGAGAGTTGCCATTGTCCTTTATCGTTCTCAGAAGGTCAATTGGTTAGAGTCAAGCGAATTGTCGTCCTCTTCTCAACCTCAGCAGTCTTTATATGCAGACTGGAGTACAAATTGTCAGACTTGTATGTGTAGTAGGCCTATAGTTGTGGCTACTATGTAGTGCATTCATGTAACGTAACTTATGTACACTTTGTGTCTGTGCATTTTGGACCTTTTGAGTTATAAGGATGTATGATTTATAGATCTGGGTTACTAAATGTTTAGGCATACTGCCCTCCCTCTTAACACCGGGTGTTTACGGTATCAGCTTCCTGCTTTTTGCACTTCTGTGCGACGTTAATACACGTTTCAGTGCAGTCCTATTACTGTCCACTTCCTTCACACTACTGCCATATCGACATCAATTGATGGTATGTTTCTACAAAATATGAAATACTTTGTGTTAAAAACTCTCCCCAAATCGGGCTGAGGATAGCTGACACATGTAGGAGACTGTACGATGTAATCATATAAAGGTACGATAGCTGTTGCACAGCGTATATGTAATGTTAAGTAAATAAGGAAAAGGTAAAGGGAAATGTAAAGATAAAGTTTACCCTAGAACAGGCCATGAAAGTCCGGACAAATATCAGCAAGAAGGTTTCGTCGCCTATTACAACAATAAAAATTGTAATTAATGAAGTAATGAAAGTTGAAATTCTTTTCCTTTGACTTCTGTCACTCTATCCTTCTCTTCAGGTAATATGAATCTCTAACCTTTTGGCGGAGTGTTCAAGCTGCTACCATTTACTTACATCTTCCAGCTTAGAAGATAATTTCTTCTTGGAGGCAAATATAACGGGTACACAAACCACTGTTACTGGAAACCACTTTCTTCTTCTTCTTCTTCTTCTTCTTCTTCTTCTTCTTCTTCTTCTTCTTCTTCTTCTTCTTCTTCTTCTTCTTCAATATTTTCTCGCACGACACAAGCATGGATGTTTGATTACACCCGTAGGAGTTCAAAAGAGCAGAGGATCCTTTCTTTTAAAAGTTGAGAAGAGTGTGAGGTCATAAACATTTTGCATTAAACTTGACTTCTTGTGGAATATAAATTCAATACCCCAGAGGCGACGCAATGCGCCATGCTGCCATATCTCGTGCTATATCTGTTTGACTTTATAATGCTCTCTGATTTCCTTCACAAGCAAGCTGCATGTATGCGATAGGAATATTTCTTGCTCGGAATGATAGATACCATTCCGGTATTGGGTAGTCGGTTTACCGCTATGTGAAGGGCGAGGGAATCTGTGACAGCCATAATATGGGTGTATTTTGGAGTGGTGGATCAGTGGTTTGGGTAGGTGTGACAGCTGTAGAATAATTTAAATTATCTTGAAACGCAGGCCACTTTTGAATCGGCAGTCCTATTAGAGCATGTTTCCGGAAGACTCGTAGGATGATTATATATATATATATATATTTGGGGGAGTTGGGGGGCGACCGGCTGCCTCAATTCCGACTTTGCCCCGAACTGAGGTCGCTGGTCGCTAGAGATTTTAATGCTATTTGCCGTGAAATCTTTGCATCTTTTGAGTTGTATGTTGTCGTACTGTGTATTGGAAGACACCTTCTAAGGAGGGTATTTTAACATTTAATGATTTCAACACACCGACTGTTAATACCGCTGAATGTTACTCTTACTCTTTTGGCGCAACAGCCCCCAGTGGGCCAGGGTTTCCTCATTCATGAGGTTTCTAGATCATATACAACGACGCACCACAGTCGGTAGGACTCCTCTGGACGAGTGATTAGCTCGTCGCAGAGACCCCTACCTGACAACACTCACAAGAGACAGATTACCATGCCCCCGGTGGGATTCGAACCCACAATCTCAGCAGGCGAGCGGCCGCAGACCCACGCCTTACATCGCGCGGTCACTGGACCGGCTATACCGTTTAATGTAGGGTTACGAAATACATGATTGATATTAGGGAGAGCAGCGCTCTTCTGGGATTTTACGCAGCAAGTACTTGTAAGAAATTACAGTTCTCAGCTACTTTGCGGCGGACGCCTGAAATCACACATGGATGATATTACATTCTTAGTTAAATGTTTTTGTAACTTTGGAGTAACCTTTGTCTGATGTAAACGGCGCAACGTGGTCACTGTGTGAAATAGGTTTCCGTGAGATATATGATAAAATAAGAGACTGTAACTTCAGCGGTATGTTTGATTGCATTCTTTGTATTTTCAAATAGATTATCAATGCGACAGGGTAGTTCTGTCAAAGAGTGTGAACAGTTCTTGGCTCCATTGTGGAAAATGTGATCCCATAGGCCAAGTGCCCAGTTGAAGTGTACGTGTACTGTTGTTAATTAAAACTCCTGGCTAGAAAATTATGTTCTTATTCATATTAATGTTACACTTTCCACTAAATTGCAGATGAATTAGGAGAGAATTTGTTCAGAAGGCCGTCAAGACAGTCCAGTTGGGATACTTGGTTCCAGAGGTTACGATTTCGTGGAACTGTACCTCCATTTTTCCATGTTTTTCATGATATGGTTTATACATAAACATAGAGGTGTCATTGCCTTTGCGCGTCAGGTTTAACCGCGAAATTAACAGTATTATAAATTCAAGTCAGCACTGTTTCCTTAGTGCACATGTCACGATGAAACCATACATGGAATGGTCCCATGATATTGTTCCTTCGGTCAGGTTTGCATAGGATGTCGAACTGACCAACGTCCTTACAGGAAGGGCAGTCGACAAGTTCAGGCTTCTATTTGTGTTACATTAGCGATTCGGCAATAAAAAGTGAGCGTGTAAATTTGCCTAACACTAGAATGGGACATTGAATTGCAGCTGAAGTCCCGGGCCGGCCCACTCGAAGCCAACAGCAGGGGCTTTTCAGACACTTCACTGCAGAACGTGCGCATTTGGATGATCGCAGCTATTACACACTCTCGGGTCCCTTTATGAGACTGTTCTGTCGGATTATGAGAGATGAAGCCGCGTTTTAGATACACACAACCCGGCGATGGCTGCGAATGCTGAGTGTACAGGCCGATCTGAGACTGGTTCTCATTTGGAATCCTGAGGTCGACTTTTCTGAACGAACCTGTCCAAAATTTTTGTTACAAGGACTGATTCTTGCATTGTTTAAGGGTGTTTTGGGTTCGTTCACAAAATTGAGAAAAGCGACTATTAGTTTCGTCATTTCTGTCTTGTCTGTCTGTTCGTCCGCATTTAACAGCTCGGCTCTCACTGGACAGATTTTCATGTAATTTGATATTTGAGTATTTTTCGAAAATCTGTCGAGGAAATTCAAGTTCTATTAAAATCTGGCAAGAATAACGGGCACTTTACATGAAGACCAATGTACATTTATGATAATATTGCCTTGAATCATTATTAGTAAGAGAAATTTTTCATAAAAAGTTGTAGAGAAAACCAAAACACACGTTGTAACACATTTTATGTTCAGTAGCTTTTTCCAAAAATCGTGCCATTTATGAGATAAAATGGAAAAATATTGCAGAGCGGGACAGACCACAGATGAAAATATGGCTCCTGCGCATTGGATGCTGGATACCTAAGGCTACGAACACTCTCAGAACAATTTGAACGACGTCATCCCGTTGTGTATTGATTCTATATATTCACTTTATTATATATATTTCAGTCAACACAGCTATATAATAAAAGCATAGGTTAAAGCGACATGTTTCGAATTAAAGGCATCGTCAGGCTAAACTAAGAACCATGAAGTTCTTTACAATGTGGCTGTGCGCATTTGGGATCTCAGATGGCTCACAATGTGTGCTGTGATTCGTACCGTGTATGCAACGTGACATATCTGTTACACTGTTGTATCTATATTGGGGTCAAGTTTGTGACGTGTGTTAGCGTGCTGTTTCCTGGGACCGTTGTTCACTGATTGGGCTCCTGGTTGTTATGTCCGTTGTGGTTTTATTGGTTCTCCTGCTTTTTAGTTTGCCGGTGGATGGTTGCGTCTTGTCTAGTTCTGCAAGTTGTGAACTGCAGAACTAGACAACACGCAACCGATCCAAAACAGAAAGCAGTAACAGACTATAAAGAACAAGTGGACAGGCACCCCCCTCCCTCCACCGGGAAACTAAAAACCAGGAGAACCAATACAACCACAACGGACATAACAACCAGGAGCCCAATCAGTGAACAATGGTCCCAGGAAATAGCACACTAACACACGTCACATACTTGACCCCAATATAGGTACAATAGTGTAATAGATATGTCACGTTATATACATGGTACGAATCACAGCACACATTGTGAGCCATCTGGGATCCCAAATGCGCACAACCACATTGTAAAGAACTTCATGGTTCTTAGCTTAGCCTGACGATAACTTTTTAAGTCGAAACATATCGCTTTAACGTATGCTTTTATTGTATAGTTATGTTGACTGAAATATATATAATAAAGCGAATATATACGCTCAGAATATGTAATAAATATTGCTTCTCCTCGGCAACAGTTGTTATGCGAACGCGCCTCAGTGTTAGGTTATACGTTCATTGCCTGTCTTGTTTATTAAATAAAAAGTACGTTCTTGTCAGAAGAAAACTGAGAACAGATCTACAAAAATGAACACATTTAATAGTGAGTCGATTTGATTACGTGTTTGAAAGCATAATTCTGCTATTAGCCCGGAAAATCTATTAGAAATAACGAAAGGTGTGTTATGATAGCCGATAACATGGCTGAGATTCGAACATGGGCCTGTAGGTCTACACTTCTGCCCCATATAGCAACAAAGAGTTACCTGCGACCATTTCGGTGCGTAAGTTGTAAGTGGAGGTTACTGGACGCGAAGAAAATTGAACATTTGCAAACCACTTACTGTGTTAAGAGGCGAGATGTGGGTAGACCGTAAGTAGTGCAGTGGTGATCGTGCGTTGTTAAGTGCCTGGAAACTATCTGTTGTCGGAGGATCCCATTTCTGCTTAACTGCCGACCTAGCCACTGGCTGTTTCGTCTCGCGAACGTTGAAACATTGCAGTATTAAAGGGGCTTAGTTTATTTTCCGCACTACGAGCCACCCCCTACGTACGTGAAACTCTTAATATTTCATCGTGTGGAATATTTACGTGTGCTGTTTAACGACGCTGTCAGTTACTGATGCTGTATGTTGTCGGTAACAGCACAATGAACTAGCGCAGTGTACAGCGTCACTTTTTCACCAGAAATCCAAAGTAGGGCCTGGATGATCTGGCCCTGAGCCGGCGACAAACGGCCTACACCTACAGCCGTGTATTGGCCAGGGTACCTCAAACCGAACTACTTCCAGAAAGTATTTCCTCTTTACGAGTATCTACGAGATCGTGCTTATTTTGCGCCACATCTCGCAGAAATGAAGCTGGGAAATTACTAGTCCTGCGCCTGAAAGACATTTTCAAATTCGCAAGCCAGTGATTTTGGAAAGAAATCTGTGAAGAATATGTTTCATAAGGGTAATATATAGACTTTTGAGTGGATGTGGTGTTCCACATAAAATTTAGTAGTGAATTACAAACATTAGGAGCAGCATCATCATACGTGTTTCGTTCAGTGCATGAATTTCATAGAGCGTAGTGGTACCAACTGCTGTAATATTTAAAGCTCTGACGTTTTTATGCACAATATGTATATATATATATATATTTCTTTTAATGGGTACTTGAAGAAAACAGAATTTCTTCCCTTAAGCAACATTAATCAGTATGTCTTTATGAAGGTTAGGCATTGTGTCTACTTTGATGTGAGATCTCGATTTTTTACATTGTGTGGTTGAAATTCATGCCTCAGAGGTTGAAGATATTTCTCTCCCTCCCCTTCCCTCCCCTTTCCCCTTCTACCCTCCACCTCCCCTTCTCCATCACACTCCCCTCTCCATCCCCACTCACTCCTTCCCTTCCTCCCCTCGCTCTTCCCGTCTCTCTCTACAGCCGCAGTGAGCTTAGGCCTACTGTACGAGATTCCTCGATCACACTCAGATACAGCACACACACTCCAAGACTTCTCTGGACAAATGATCCGTCGCAGACACCTCTACCCGACAACACGACGGAACACTAAGTGTACACATACTGTGTTCACTCTGACAGTATACGTGGTATTCATAAAATGATTTCCGTTGATGAGTATAAAACTCAGATTTTATTGAGATATTTGTGACTATCCGAAACTCTTGTTGATGTGGTAAATGTTAAACGAAGTAGGTTGTAAAGAGATAATTTCCTATCACCTTCTTGATTAGACTGTCCGGCCATGGATCAGTTTGGTCCATGCATAATGAATATAAACTGTGAAGTATGAACCATCTCCAAATGTGTACGTGTCTACTGACAATTGGCGTTCACTTTTCTATCCATCGTCTTATACTATGGCATGTATTGCATTCAAAACAGTTGAGTGCCTCTTCTAGTAAAAAAAGTTGTTTGTCAAGTAGGCACGAGTAGTAGGGGTAATAATTGGGAACGGAAATGACGTCAAGTCACGTGATTTAAACAAACATGACAGCGGGACCAATGACCTCTGGACGGGAAGCGACGTCACATGTAAACACATATGGTGGACGACTTTGCCTTCGACGGTCACGTGATGTAAACAAATGACGTAGTTTATAAACAAATGTGGCGGGTAACCTAATTATACCAGAGAGCGTGGCGTCGTGTAGGACCAGTTTGGCGCCGTAACCTAACTTTAACCTCCGATATGTAAACAAATGACGTAGTATGTAAACAAATATGGCGGATGACCTAATTATACCAGACAGTTTGGCGCCTTAACTTTAACTTTTGATGTGTAAACAAATATGACAGCAATCGCGTGATGTAAACAAATGTATTATGTAAACAAATATGGCGAATGACCTAATTATACCAGAGTTTGGCGCCGTGTTGGACGAGACAGATTGGCGCCTGCCACTATTTTGAATTATCGCTAACCTAAGTTTAAAGTCCACCATTTTACAATATGACTACTAGCGCGGCATTTTTAAATTTGTTTAACCTAACTTTAAATTCGAATTAACACCTGCTGCCATTTTGAATATGTCTGCCTGCGCGCCAGTTTTAAATTAAACCTAACTTTAAAGTCCGGCATTTTGAATATGGCTACCAGCGCACT
>Ga0123357_10012278_pt1 | contig 11039 bp, 2 predicted proteins | sample TergutEmb28metaG_FD_89873 | JGI IMG/M metagenome (GOLD analysis project Ga0123357, IMG submission 89873) | Embiratermes neotenicus P4 segment gut microbial communities from Petit-Saut dam, French Guiana - Emb289 P4 | ecosystem: Host-associated > Arthropoda: Insects > Digestive system > Gut ... | reverse complement strand
TTCTGAGTAGTAGTGGGTCTGGAACGGGGTCCACTCAGCCTCGTGAGGTCAAAGTGAGGAGCTACTTGAATAAAAAAGTAGCGGCTCCAGGTTCAGAAAATAGAGATTAACGGCCGTGGGGACCCGTTGCGCTAACCACGTGACACCCCTCTATCCGCAAAAGTTGGCAATAACTTCACCTACCGGCGGCGGCCGCTCTGTCGGTATGGTTCACTCGCGGACTAAAGCCACGGAGTTCAGTTTAGTACTTATTGAGTGAATGCAGTAGGTACTGGATGACTCAGTAGAAAGTACTAAAACTGCCGGAACAGAATGGACTGTGTCAATTCATTACAGACCAGTGGCACACGGAAATGCAGGCAGACATTAACAAGATGGTTGCGAAGTGAAACATAAATCATTGGAAGCATGATAGAAGGAAAAGTTCTTGTACTTCAAAGTTACAGTTACTGCAGTCCACCGTTAAAACATATTCTGTTATTGTTCGAACAGTCTTACTAAAAGACTCACTGTTACCTTTACTTTCAGAAGGCCATGATTATGATATTCTGGAATATGTCATGTACAGTTGTAGACAGCTAGCAACGTTGCGGAGAAACCTGTTGCCTCCACTTTCGTTTGCTACGAAGATGGACGCAGCAGGTTTCTCCCGAAACGTTGGTACGTATCCACCGAAGTATATGGTATCACATATTAGAAGACCGTAATGATACGTTTTTGTATTACGACGCAAAGTAAATTGAAACGCTCTGTAGGGTTCTTAGAATTCGAATCGCCTTTTGATATGACTGTTGCCTCAAGTCAATACTTCTTCATTTCATTCAGTTGACATACAATACAGAATAAATATGAGGAAAGGTATGGGAGTGGGGGAACGTATTATTGCGTGCTAGAGGTGCTCAGAATTTCTCATCTACAACAGATCGTAAGAGTAAGTAAAAGACGTATGATTTAATAAAGTAATATTGCTGTAGTTGAATTTTGAATCATTTCTATGAAAAAAAAAATCCTTGTATAGCTTCAGGCCATTTCAGTGTAGTAGGAAGTAATTCAAAAAAACATACAACAACGTAACAATCAATTTTACTGGAAAGAAAAAAATGTCAAAGGACAAACTATGTTATGACAGCAACCTTACATTTTTTAGTATCGAGAACTGGTATTTTTATTGGAATAACACTAAAACGTGTACGAGATTTGAGGTTCTCAGAACAGCGTTGAAGAAGGTTAAAGTGTTCTAGAATGTACCGAAGTGTTGACTAGTAAACAGCTACTGTGTGTCCAAGTATAATTATGTTTTCATATTCAGGGTCATATAATCAAAGGATAGCAAAATGAAGTGTATTCAAATATAGATAATCTAGCCTGACATTAATATTAGCGAGACTAGAAATTCACCCAACAGGAACGTAAGATTTTTGAAGTCTGCGTGTTTCGAATTAGCAGGTTTAGGATAAGTTTAAAATATTTCATACAGAGGACTCTGTTTGTTGTCTGGATCTAGCCATCTGAGGATAAAACAAATATTCAGAGAAATACCTTCTTATGTATAACACTGACGTTTGGTCAGGTTACAGGCGTCTTTAGAAAAGTGCTACCACGTCATTTCCGAATAGAGATGCTTGTTAATAATTGGGATAAAAACACTGCACATTTCACACTCACCCCTTTATCTCCGAGCTGCTCCACGCGGCAATGCAGAAAGGCGGTTTGCCCCACGGCAGTGGTCACGTTGCGAGCGACGTTAAAGTCGAAGTAGGGCATGGCGCTGACGTTCCCTCCAGCCCCAAAATCGTCTGCTTGCGGCAATCCTGCGGACAGAGACTACGCTGCTTTAAGCTGTTCCCTCGACAATGCTTACACTTGCTATCTGGGATGGAGTGTGGTCATTAACGTAATTTGTTGGCTGAGAACATTAACAGGCACCACAGCCAATGATAAAGGTATTGGTTTTGGGGGATTCTAAGTGAAGACAACGTGGATAAAATGACTGTATTTCGACAATATTTTATTGTTGTTGTGCAACATGTTTCGACTTTAATTAGAAGTCATCATCAGACACTGATAAAATACGTCAAGAAAGAGCAATTATATACAATGGCTAAACAAACCTTAATATTTATTCACGTGTTTTATGTATAACAACGGAACGTATCACCCAAGGATTTCAATGTGGACTCTGTTCATCGGGTACCAGTGTTTTCATCTTACGGGTAGAATATAATGTCTACTTTAGTTTCAGTTAAAGATGGTGGCAATACATTCTGCGGACTGTTGGTACCCACATATTGAAATACATTACGTCAAATAAAGACGACCACTTTTTATTTGAGAGTCACTATGACTGACATGCAAATCACTCATTGAATGTCGCGCCTGAAATATTTAGCGCTCGTTGCCACTGGACAGAGAGGAGTTTCATGTAGAGAAAAATCGCCAAGTGGTCTGCGGTCGTCGGCGTAGGAAATAATTACAAAATGACCTACCCTGTTTCCGAATACTGGCATTCTCTACAGAATAATTTCGATGCAGCCACAACGATTACGGCCATGAGGTTGATGATATCGGCTACAGACTACAAATATCCACTGCAAGTATTATATCTGTTTCTCACTAAAGATATTTTCGCTGTGAAGTATGATACAGAAAATAATTTTCAGTGCATGAGCGGGTCATGTTCCACTTCGTATATCGCAGTTGTGAGAGATCCAGTCTTAATTTTATAGGCATATCATATCTATACTGATCTCCTAATTTACTAATTCCTCTCTACTAAGAAGTCGGTTTTTTTTTTGTGGTGCTGCGGCCCAACGCGGGCCACGGCCTCCTCATTCTTGAGGTTTCTAGATCACACACAATGACGCATCACATTCGGTAGGATTCCTCTGGACGTGTGTCAGTGCGTCGCAGAGACCTCTACCTGACAACACACAAAACTCACAACAGACAGACATCCATGTCCCCGGTGGGATTCGAACCCACAATCTCAGCAGGCGAGCGGCCGTAGACCTACGCCTTAGACCCTGTAGCCACTGGGACCAGCAAGAAACCGAAATGCATTACTTAAATTACATTACAAGATATCAATGGTAATATATAATATCGTTATATTTTATAAAGTTTATTTTTTTTAGCTTCGTTTGTACTTCTTATTAAAACAAGAACAAAGACAAGCCGTTTCCGGCAGCTATGTTGTTACCAGAATATCACAAAATGCGAAATCAAATTAAGAATTTTAGAGCATGGTAATTTTTTAAAACGTAAGAATTGTATGAACCACAAGAACAAAAAGAATAACCGCAGGCCAACGGTTGAATGAAACATAACATCATCTTCCAGTTTATGGCTGCAATGGGAATTATGTGAACGGAATTCAAAGGCAAACTCCGTTTGTTTACAATTCTGTTCTGTGTCGGTTTAATCCTTTGAAATGCACAGGCATATATGACCCTGCATGTGAGCACTATGCCTGATGCGCATGAATATACATGCACAGACTTCAAGGGAGTCAGTCTATCTTTCAGCGAATGAAGTCATCTATATTAGACAGACTTTAATACATTGTGGATTTAACAAAGGGCAGCAGTCATGGCCTAGTTTAAGGCACGGTCCGTGGTAAATAAGAAAAGAGAAATCTCATTCACGAAATTAGCATTCTAAAGCCACATTCTGAACCAAGACTACTCTAAAGCAGGTTAGGAGCAACAACGAGTAAATCTCGAAGTTATTGATGAGGTAATCGTCTCCTCGCAACAAGCCAGAGGCAGAGCAAAGGTATAGATCTACCCATTCTTAACCTCGGCGCTGCATAGGGTTGGGTAAGTTACACAATGAGTGAAAAATAGGGGTGCAATGGCAGAGAGACAACATTGGAATGAAAGCAAACGGAATAAGAACCTAAAAACCGCTGTTACAGATACGCGATAGGAAATGAACAATAGTTAAGTCGATGAGGAAAAGAAGGCAGGAAATAACTTATTTCATAATTGAAGAGATTACCATAAGATTAAATGTATATACCATTTATGTTTGTACAGTTTATTTAACCAGGCTGTCAGCAGCTCAAACTATGGGGCGTTTAATGTTAACATGGTGAATAAGGAATTGTAGAAAACGTGAAAAGAAACCTTCGTGGTATAACTTCATGCATTAGTCTGGAAGGTGTAAGGGACAGTACTGACGACAGCAGTTCTAAAGCCGGCACCTTCCAGATACGTAGCAGAGTTCTCACCACTTAACGCGGTATTCGATCAGGCGATGTAGATAGAAGGGGCAAAGCGAAAGTATGCAAGATGGCCCTATACAAAGACAATAGTAGACAGATGGCGATGGCAAGGTACCAAAGAATATTTTATGGTAGATACAGTCATTAGGTTACCTAACCTGGCAGACAAAAATAAACAAACAAGTGATTACGGAGAAGGAGAGAAATAATGAAATCAGTACTTTAGAAAATATCTGGTCACCGTACAAGGCGGTTAAAACAAACAGGGCAAAAGTACTTTCTTTGGAAGTGAGTTACATTCTTATCATATACCGTAATCAACAGACCGAGGGAAAGAGAAGACTGCGAGGGCGTAACGAACAGTTACATAATAATCACTACCTCCAGTAACGTGCCGAATTCACGTCTGCGGTGTACAGTACAGTGTTTAGACTCCAAAATGGGTTCCTGATTGGTTTTAGACTCATTCAAAACTAGATAAAGATACTTTAAAACCTTCCGAAAAATACAAAATTTTGTAATCCCTAAAATTTGAAAGGATTTAAATTTTACGTTTAGGAGAGAATATTGTAACTTGTCTGCGGATATCAATAATTGTTAGGTTAGATTAGGACAGGCAGAAATTTTGAACTGGAAAAAAGAGAACAAACATACATAACAGAAGGGAACAAATATGTACAGGATGAAAATAGAGAAATAATGAGAGTAAGAATAGGAAAAAAATAGAAGAGAGAAAGAAAGGAAGACATATGTGTAGGAAGAAACACAGATAAACAAAGAAACTACTAAGGGAAAATAAACAAAATATGAAAGCAATACAGATAGAAACCACACAAAAGAATAAGTAAAACAAAAACATGTCAAGTTGTTCTCTTTATAATTTGTTTATTTAAAGGCTCTGTTCATAGCTCAGATAATACTGTGGTAAGTGATCAGGATGAGTAAATACTTATTCGTGAAGCACATGTGACGAAGCTGTAATGATTTAATTTTAGATAAAATCCCACAATTTCTCTGGAGACAGTGGGGACACCCAAGAAAAATCTGTCATGATAGGCGATAATAAGACGGAGATTTGAATTAAACACCTCGCATTATGAAGTAATAGAGCTACTAACTAGACTGAGAGAAAGAAAGAAATAGTGCGTAGAAGAATGGGAACAAACAAACAGAAGTGGAGGAAGGACATGAGAAGTGAGAAAGAAATGGAAAGCAGACGGACTACAAATAAACATGCAAATAAATAAAACAATAAATACACAATGAATGAATGAATGAATAAATAAATAAGTTAATAAAAATAATAATAATAATGATAGAAGTTGCTTCATCTAAAGTTAAATTTAATTAAGGCACGGGAAGGCTAAACAAAGGGCTTGGAATTTTCGGAACGTAGCAAATGCACACGGAACGAAGAGATCACAAGGAAATATAAAACCTGCCCGAACAAACCGTTCCGACCTGCAATGGAATGGAGAATTTATGCAGATCGAGGCGGTAATTTAGGTGTGTGGGAGCAGGTAGGGTCACGCACGGCTTACGTACGTGCGTGCGGGGGTGATGGGTGGAGGATTAGTCAAAGAATGAGTGCGCTGATGAGACTGTCAATAACAGGCGACAAACGCAGATTCAGAACACTGCTAAAAGGGACCTAAGGGAGGAACGGATCCAGGCAGTGGGTTTATTTGTACGTTGGAGTTCTTGGTGTACTACTTCAAAGCGAATGTACTGTATATGGAAGGTAGTGAATCCACACAATGCAGAACTACCTGTATGAAACAGAACAGACATTGAGGAGATATTAGTGGCTCCCAGCAACAACAAATTACCTGTTATGAAACCCAAAGATTTACTACCATATTCACAAAGGCCTGTCACCTACACTGAGCCATATAAATACAGTCGGCAGCCTTCAATGTTTTTGTAAGGATTCTATTTAATATAATCTGTAAACGCTCAGATCTCTTAAAGATGTGTGTCCTTCAGGTTCTCAGCCTCAAATCTGCATGCACTTCTCATCTATCCCACGCAAATTTATGTTAGTTCTACAATATCCCACATAATTTGATCACCTTAATAACATTAGGTACAGAGTGAAGGTTATGGGGCTCTTCACTGTGTAATTTTTTCATATTTTCCTTTACTTTCTTCCTTTTATATTCAAACGTGTATGTTATAGGTCTATTATCAAACACCCCGAATCAATAAGAGAGGGAGACAAGACTCTCAGTCGCAAAGGGTAAAAGCTGTAATGAGGTCTACAGCTGAGATCAAGACTCCGCATACACTAAACAGCAAGGGTGAGAGCTGGAAGCGGGTGAGTGGTACGGTCGCACGTGGCGGCAGACTTAAGGGGCTGCAAAATGAGTTCGTTACACAAAAAAATTTTGATTTTCAGCTCTCAACAAATTTTAAATTAATGATCGAAATAAAAGGAATTTCAATGGGCAATCCTAATTTTTTTTTCAAGTTTATAATTTCTCTCAAACGATACCATTAAGAGTACTTGATTCGGGCGCCAAAAAACCTACCTACCCTACTGCAAAAGCGATACTGCTGAATTAACTGGTTCTTTAGGGCAGGAGGGTCCTTGAAATGGAGCGATAATGGCCAGCTGACATCAAATAAAACGCACTAAATGATATGGTCAGTAAAGCACTCGACAAGAATGGAATTGTTGGAGCATATACGGTGTGGCAGGAAGTGAGGAATTGGCGCATATGACAAATACAGTAACCTTCAGAAGCCAGCACGACTATAACGCCAATAGCTAACTACAGGTTTCAACTTCTACAGTCATTATTAGGTAAGTTTTCATCAAAATCAAATAAAGTTTCAATAACCCTCTAACGACGATTTCACCTTCGAAACTGAGGTTTTCACCTTATGTATTCTGTGGCACATTACATTGCTAAATACAAACATAAAATTAAATAAGCGATGTATACAATTTTTGGGGTCGCATACAAGCCCGTGTATCATGTTTATTAATAAAAACCTCGCTGCCTCGAGCTGATAAGGCAAAGCTGTTTTTAGCATTTAAGATGGCCAACAAATCTGTGTACTTCATATTTCTCTATACTACACCTGACCAGATAAAACTTATTTCATTTTCTGTTTGTAGGATATATTATTAGTTTCCTCCAGTACTCTCGGTGCTAAATATTTTATCCGGGTTGTAGGTAACTTCATATATTGTGAGTCTCCTGTTCGGCAGATTTTTGTATTTTGCTTTGTTTCGTTTCTTATGTTGAAGGATTATTCATGAGAAAATAACTTTTTATTTTTTGACAGGACAACCCAAGATGGAAATCCTCATGAAAATACAGCGTAGATATATGAATAAAATTAAAATACCCCTTAGTGAATTAAGGTTGTGAGGGTGTTTACTGGATCGTACAACACTGACGCAACAGCAAGAAAATCCCAGAGATCCAAGAACTCCGCATATCGCTTGAACTGTTGTGCGGCCCCTGCCAACATCTTCAGTTCTTATATTGTCTAGTTATTCTGTTTATAGAACTGTCGGATGACATTCACTAGTCACATGCGAATGGATTTGGTTAACATAATTACAGGAGGTTGGCGGTGAACAAAGGAGGAGACAGGACGAAGGAAGCATCGAATGACGTCACAACCATCATTCACGGAGTCCTTTCTGCAGGCTCAGTATAGTTAAGGAAAGTTATAGTGAAATGCTGGGACATTGTGAACACGATAATGGAGGTTTAGGTCATGTAAAGGTAAACAAAGGGAATGCATTATATAAGCCAACAGTATTACGTACAGAAAAATGTGCATAGGGCGATATGCGTGTTTTAGGTTACCTTTTCTTTGTGGCATAAATCGTCACTGTTTACAGGCATATATAATTTTTTTGGTTCAGTGGAAATGTAACTGTTTTATTTGTCATGAAAGCACAAAACAGCACCCGAAGGATCAGATTTGAATAAAGCTCAATGACCCTCCATATCAAACGCTTTTAAACATATCCAGCATTTCATACACGAGCTGCATGACATCAGTTGCGGGCAAGCGCACACACGCACACATACATACACGCAGAACTGACTTGGTGGAAGTTAGTTCATTTATCTACGTACAGACACAAAACAATATTTACAGTGCTGAAATTATTATTAACACCCTGTGGCTGTATTTACTATACGGCCGTACATACTGCTGATATTCACATCACCCTGGGCCAGTTTAACTGCACACAAACCTAACGACACTAACTCAGGGTGTAGGCTAATGCTTCAACAAGTCAAATGTGGAAGTTGGTGGTAGTCGGTGAGCCTTAAACTAACGCCCCGTACTTATTGCAGGAAACAGAGGAAAGGCAAACAAAAATAAGAAGGTAATTAGATATGGAAGAATGGGAAGAAAAGAAATAAAGGGGTAGAAAAGAAGAAAGCAGCAAAGAATAAACAAATGAGAGGGAAAATATTAGTAAAGACAGGAAGAAACGGAAGGCAAAAAGATGAACAAAAAAGAATAAAACATAAAGAGACAGACAGAAAAAAGAGAAGTAAAACAGAGAAGAAGAAGGGAAGGAAAACAAAGGAAGCATACTACTTAGACACAAAACGAAACGCTAAAAAGAGAAATAAATGTACAGAGAAAAACGCGCGGAGTAAAAGAAACGATAATGACAAAGAAAATACAACTGAAAACAAAAGGTAAACCAGATTAAAAAGAACAAGAGAGGGACAGAGTAAGATAGAAGTAAAAGCAGGACTGAACGAACATCCTGCTTGAGGCTTCAGGTCCAAATTTTTCCGGAGATCAATTATCCTGAAGTTGTTCTTGGTTATCCTCATTCCCACCAGAAAATGCCTGGAGATTACGTCAAATCAGACATCCGCTTCCTTCCACATCCCTTCCCGTTCAACACGGAATTTTCTAATCGCCTAACACTAAGGGCAGCGTCATAAATGAAATCATGAATAAAAATCAATAGATATAAGAGAGACTAAGTATAGATCAAAGGGATATGAAAGTGAAAGGAAAAGTACGTAAGATTCCTACAATGCTGAAAATGACAGAAATAAAGAAAATATTAAATATCCAGCTCACTAAAAATAATCGTGTATTCTGGGCGCATACGAATCTGTAATGACGTGACAGGCCCTTCCAATTAGGTGAATGAATAGTGTGACAGGTCTGTATGTACAAAACATACAAACAACTGACTTTAACTCTCACACTTGTGAAGAAAAGAAGAATGATTTTATATTGTACGTTTTCAATAAAGCAGAACATGGTACGAGAATGTTTGAAAGAACGCTCTGAATAGACTGCGTAGCCTCCCCACTGTCTGCGTCACACAGAGACTGTCAAGAGGACGAAGAATCCCATGCTACGTTGTCGTGTAAATAATGGGACACACAACGAGCAGGCGCGATTCCGATATTTTGTAAGATGATTTGCAAAATGCAGAGCTTAAAGTCGTTTAATTAGCACACAAACTAATGCACATATATAACACCTTTACATTAAAACATTTAGAATCGCTCCAACATGTTTCGATTCTAAGATCATTTTCAGGGAGCTACGCTGTTCCTTGCTAAAGTCACATTTTTAAAATACACTCACTGATTGAATTTCTTATATTAAAGTCACATTTTTAAAGTACACTCACTGATTGATTTTCTTATATTTATTTAGTTTTGTGTTAATATAAGAAAATCAATCAATAAGTGTATTTTAAAAATGTTACTTTAATATAAGAAATTCAATCAGTGAGTGTATTTTAAAAATGTGACTTTAGCAAGGAACAGCTTAGCTCCCTGAAGACGATCTTAGGATCGAAATATGTTGGAGCGATTCTAAATGATTTGATGTAAAGATGTTATATATGTGCATTAGTTGGTGTGCTAATTAAATGATTCTTTGAAATGCACGGCGCAACGATGAGGATAGTTAGAGCTTAAAACTTTATTATTTTATAAAAACAGTAATAAGTTACTGTTCTTGCACTTGTATAGTCGAAGAGGAGTCAAAACAAGCGTACGAACAGCTTAACCATTCTCTTTCAACACAGGGCATCCCGTTTTGTTTTAAAAAGGCCAATTACAGTAGAACCACGCTTATCCCGATTAATCGGGATGGCGAGCGATCCGGATATGCAAAAAATCCGGATAATTGGATTTTTCTTTCAATATAGGCTACAATGGTAGTTTGAATTTGAGCTGTTACTGTTTACAGTATGTACATGCGTCTAAACCATTCGACCATGCCTGATTTGAGAGTTCTAGAAGCCATAACACTGTATTGTACTTGATCCAATAACCGGTAATTTCAAGACAAGTGAGTTTTTTAGAATTCTCAACAAATTTACAGGAAGGGTCAAGCCGATCCATACAACTGGCGATTGGGACAATCAGCGTCCGGATAAGTGGAGTTCTGCCGTAATTTTTAATAACGGGCTCAGCTGTGGGGGCAAATGTATGTTGGTAGAAATAATGAATCCCTGAGGACAAAATTTCTACTATGGTTTCTTTATTTTATAAGAAAAGCAGAGATTGCTTTCTTATAAACAACTAACATAATTGAGTAAAGAGAAAACCAACTTGATGTAACTTATTTTATTATTTAATTCAATGCTCATTCAATGCTCAACATGTTTCGGCCGTTAATACGACCATCTTCAGGATCCTGCGACTAATTGGTTGTTAATTCATGGGTTGTATCTGTAAGAAGTATAGAGGAATTGTGTTAGCGTGTTATTTATTAGGGTGTTGTTGGTCTTGATGTGTATGGCTGTATTAGAGATTAGTCGCAGGCTCCTGAAGATGGTCGTATTAACGGC
>Ga0123357_10012276_pt1 | contig 11040 bp, 9 predicted proteins | sample TergutEmb28metaG_FD_89873 | JGI IMG/M metagenome (GOLD analysis project Ga0123357, IMG submission 89873) | Embiratermes neotenicus P4 segment gut microbial communities from Petit-Saut dam, French Guiana - Emb289 P4 | ecosystem: Host-associated > Arthropoda: Insects > Digestive system > Gut ... | reverse complement strand
TGAGACAAATTGTGTATCCTGTCTAGTATGAACTTGTCTCTAAATGCAGTTTACTGGTATATTAATTTCAGTATTCAAATGGATAAAAATCTGTAGCACCAAAATATATTACTTACATCAGTAAATCTATGAATATAGGCTGTATTCGCTTTCAGTTAAACAAGAAGGATAACCTGTCTTCTGTAACACCCCGTAATTGTCACAGGGATTTTAGCCTGGACGTTGAACCAAGATATTCCTGAATTAATTATATAATATAAACCAACATCACACTCTTCTACCTGCAAGGCTGCTTATACCGATGCATGTAAAACGTACCGTACCATAACTGTACATACAACCGTCTTCCTAAAGATGAACCTTCGGTTTGAAACATGTAAGACGTCGTATAAATTAAAATATTAATTTAGAAAATGTGCGTTTTGTTGGTTTGTATTGTATAATTATATTACAATGCACGGCGCAAATAACATAAAAAATTCTGAATTCATCTTGCTGGTAATAAAGTTCTTGTTTAAAAAAAAAAGGATGTGTCATCACACTTCCTTATTCCAGTCTGTTTGCCTCTTTGGCACCGCACCGTCATTTAAACGAGCAGTTAAGGACATAGACCGTATGGTATATGAAGACCTATAAAATGTCGTACGGCCGGAAGATAACCGAACTTACCTTGGTTTTCATTTTCATCTCAAAAATATTGTTAACTAAATAACAATCAAATGATAGTTATTCGGTCTTTTAGAATATTTCGTGAGGACCCAAAATGCCACTGTTGGCGCCTTTATGAGGGAGGACATTAGGATTTTTGTACATATTTTGTGGAGTTGATGGACGGAATGATTGTGGGTGTTGGATCGCAAAATTTCGGACAGGCAGAAACCATTTAAGCGAAGAAGCAAACAAACAAACAAATAAACTTGGATGTGGAAACGTTAAACAGCCGGGTGTGGATCGAGTATTTCCGCCTCATCCCAACCAGGTTTGCTACACGCTATTTCCTGCAGTTGATTGCACGAGGCAATAGGGGGGCTCGAATTAGGTCAAGGCCAATCAAGTCCCCGCCGCAGAGGCTACCGAAACTGGCAGATCGCTTTCTCCAGAATAAACTCACATTTGGAAGCGCCATGAAAGCTGCTGCAACTGTTAACATTATCGTTTTGATGCCCTGTCTCTTTATAAATACGCAACTCGGTTTGAAATGTTATCATCTCATGTGAACACTCTCGGTCTCACACTTCCTACTCAGAGTCTCAGAGACTTTTTATGTCTGTTGTCGATTTTGTACGAAGAGAACTGTCCTCAGATGTGCATCAACTGCTGATGATGTTTGTAGAGACGTCGGAAACAAAGATTGTTCCTTCATTAAATACTGTAGTGGTTCCAGTTTGCATCTATTAAAATGCCGTAGCAGGAATGTTTACTGAAAATTCTACTGTCTTTATAATTAACCTTTTAAAGCCTAGCGGTTTCTTTACTTATCACAAGGTTTAACATTCAGAAATTCTACATGGTGCTCGCTTTACGCTGAGTGTTTTGTATGGATCTGAGAACAGACAGCGGCCTTTGCTGTATACGTCATTAACTGATTGGTTTTTATAACCGTAGTGGAAAGTGTTTACAGCGCGGTACGGGCTGACTCCTTATATAAAGCAGATTACGTTTCGTCTTTAGAAGGTTGTTACTTGCCTTAATTTTTTTCGCTGGTTTCTGTGTTTTGCTTCGTCTTGTTTTTCTTTGTGTTGATGTTTTGTGTTTTCATGCTGACTGCGTAATTGGGCATGGAAATTAAGCGGATAAATCATGAAAATGCCCATCCTACTACTATTACCGAGTTTAATGCACGCGGCTTTTTTACGCTTGTATTCATCTTCGGATTTTGTGCTTAGACGCTCGAACAGTGAGAAAACTTTAATTAGACTTCACTAATATTCCAATCATCGTCACCTGCAGGCACAGAGATGCACTATGTACTTATCGTGTAGTGAGAGATGCGTCTTTATAACCATATAAGATCTACAGTAACAACGAGTTACAGAATATGTACAAAGGTACTTTATGATAAAGCCGGTGTTTTGAGGTGAATTGTTAAAGAAACGTGACTTTAATGAAGCAGGACACTGCATTAGGTACAGCGAATAGCCTACGCCTGGACAAGTGAGGGACTAGTCGCTGTTCCTTTCCCGGCAGGGGCACAATGGTCTTCTCTTCTCAGAAGTGTCTAGACTGGCTCTGGGGCCCACCCACACTCCTATTTAATGGGCAACGGGGCCTATTTCTCAGGGAGTAAAGCAGCCGAGACGCGAAACTGACCTCCATCTAGCATCGACATTATGAGTTATACCACCCTGGCGTACGAATGGACAAAGTTACCTTTACTGAACTTTACTAATTACACTGTATTTTTGTAGCGAAATGTGGGCTTGCAATTTCTGGAGCATTGCTCAAGGTCTGTTGAGTAAACAGGAAAATATTTAGCGTGAAACAGCCAGCACAAGTTCCTCCCGGAAGGCACTGATTAAATCTCTCCTTCAGTGCCAATTCCATCAATTATTATGAAAGGGGATCTGAGGTCATCCATTCGTGGCCGTGTGTCTGTTACGTCTACCGGAGAGACAATTTCACTACAAAATGAAATAAAGTTAAATGCCAGCTTGATGAAACTAGGTAATTTTATTTATGTATTCTTAGCTCGACATGTTTCGGGTGCATACGCCCATCACCAGGAGCATTAGATGTTGAGTTGCAGCATATGGTTTTCTGCACCGAGTGCAGAAAACCATATGCTGCAACTCAACATCTAATGCTCCTGATGATGGGCGCATGTACCCGAAACATGTCGAGCTAAGAATACATCAATAAAATTACCTAGTTGGATCAAGTTGGCATTTCACTTTATTTGAAGAGGAAGATGTACGGTCAAACAACCCTCAAGTTTTCACTACAAAAGTTTAAGTTAAGTCCAAGTGTACGTTAGTTTACAGTTTCAGTTGTTCTGTTTTTCGACACTCACTAGAACATGACAGTAACTATTGAGGCACAGGAATTTGTTCGTACATTCAAACTCCCTTCTGTCTCGTGTGTATCTTGATCATGTAGGGGCCGCTTTCATAATAACAAAGGACAGGAAGTGTGGTACGTGGCCTTCGATGGCCTGCTGTTTGTGCACAGACTTGTTATTACGTCACGCCCACTTATGTTAGGTACTCTAATTAGTGATGACCCCGGGCAGCACAGACACAAAGTGACGCCTCAGTCTGCATAACCAGAGTTCTGTTCTTCACATGGACACGAAGTTTTCTGCTCGCTAAGCTGCTTCATTCTGGCTGTGCGGTCCCTACAGTTTCCTAATCACTGGGTGCCAGAGCCTCTTACCCCAGGGATAAAGAGGCTAGGATGTTTAGCGGACACCGTCTCTGAGGTTAGAGTAGAGTAGAGTAGATCCTTCCGTATGGGGTAGTGCTTAGGCACCAGAACATACTTATCCATACTTTTATCATAATCATCTTCCAAACATGCGTTAGATCATGTGGTCTGTTACGGTCTCGAGCGATCTTTGTGCCTGACGCCCTGCAGATTTGCCCCGAAGGGCGTTCTGCAGAATCTGTTTGGGGACCCTTCCCATAGCCGTTCTGTTGGTATGATCTCTGCAGTTATGTCTTTGTTTGCCCATGTATTCTAAAGCAGGTTCTGTCTCGAGTTCTTCCATTATTTCCTCGTTTCGTTCTTTATTTTATATCTTCCCATACTCAGTACGAGCCACCAAACACCCGTCCGTCACACTTCTACCCAGCACTCCACGAAGCACATACTCGTAGTATATTATACGGACCAGTGCCGTATTAAAGACAACGGGTTTGTAGTGATGCTACCGAGTGTGTGTGTGTGTGTGTGTGTGTGTGTCGAGTGTTATCAGGTGCAACAGTAAACCTCTACGCGTAAAATTACCAGGTACTCAGAGGTCAGACTAGGAAAGGGAGATACCGCCTGTCTTCTGACAATGTGTTCGCTAACATTCATCTAATTTGACACTTGCTAGTCACAATCAATTATTCAATTACTGCAATAGTTTGCTTATTAGCCACATTTAATTGTTTAATTACTAAACCATTGTTCTTATCAAACACAATCAGTTATTTAGCTACTTTGATAATCTTTTTGCCTGCACAAACAGTTCATCTGTTCTTGATTCTTCGTACCTACCAGTCTATGAGGATGGAACAGACAGAGTGTACCAAAACATGGGCATATAAAAGTCAGACGCCGGGGAATTACCCAGAAGAAAGCATACAACAGTTCATCAGTTATTTCTTCTCAGCCTGAAATGCAAATCATTTTGTATGCATATGGAAATCCCTTTGTCCATCCCGCACTACCACTAGACTGATCGTAGATGCATTTGTGTCGTCCTATTCTAAAGGTTCACACTAAGTCTTACGTTTTGAGCGTGTAAAAAATGAAAGTTGTTGTGAAATTTTTGCTCCGTTCTGCCAGTTGACATCCTTGTAGATCTACTTCCTAATAGCTTGAGCGGTAATTGAAACAAATTGCCACCTCGTGTTGCAGTTGTGTACGTAACGGGTTATTTGGCAACAGGCCTATGCTCAGGGGTTTACAATTAGGCTTTGATGGTCAAACTGGGGCCCTAGTTTTGCAGGCATCCAATGATGCCAGCTTCTTTATTGCTATTCAAATTTAGGATCTCTGCACACGGTACAAGCCCTGGTGGTCAGCTGAATAGGATGGATCTTGAGAGTGTGTGACGCGTTGAATGAAATGCAGAACGTTGTGAGAGAGCTGCAGGGGGAGAGGAGGAAATCTATGAAACACAGAACAATATACGTAAATACCATATTTATAATCTTCTTCATATTTACACTTTTCTTTCGGTTTAAATGGTTCCCTTTTCTACTTCTGTCACATTGCCAGTTTGCAATGCATGTATATGTAGGCATATATATATATATATATATATATATATATATAAGGCTGAATCCTATTTGCAGAACAGGAATACTGCTGCAAGAGGTGCTGAAATAAATTCCAAGGTATTAACTGTTCTTACCAGATCCATGAAATCTATTTCTCGCGTTCTGTAGCATCCCATGCACCCCGAGGTCTACTCAGTGGCCTAGCTCTTTGAGACATTCTAACATGTTATTACAATATTATGTCCTTCGTATAGACCTACTACATCTGCAACTATTTCCTCCTAATCTCGCACAGCCTAAAAATACCACCCGTCGTTTGCCCTGCAGCTGCATGGTTCTTCTAAGGCACTTCTGTTGTCGTAAATTGTCCTATTAGTAAAGATGAATTCCCTTAGGTGTTACGTCCTGAAATCGTATAGCTGTGGTAACCGGTGTACCTAAAAACACACACAGTATGGTAACTGGGTGACAACACATAATTCACTTAGGCGTCAAACAAATGAATACCAATTGGCAAGTTGATATGATATGATGATTTACAAGCACATATGAGATAATGCATCATTCCCACTTTGCTTTTATTTGCTGACAATTACGCCACATACGACAGAGCGCCCAATAAAAGGACAATTGTGGGTGATTACTGGGCGGAAAGGAAGAAAGTTGTTTGCTTTAACAGACTGCGCTGGAATTGTCAGTTGGCTTTCACCGTTATTTTTACAGCTTGTTAAATGATGTCACTTCATGCACTGTGCCCACTTTCTAGTGTAATAATAATAATAATAATAATAATAATAATAAACATCATACGTAAAGTGCTGGGGTAAATCGCTTTGATCTGTTGTTGAGTTCTGGACACAACGGAAGACCACCACGTAATAACTAATAGGTGAGAATAAATTCAAAATTTAAAACTAATAATAATAACGCATAATATGTGTGATTATAAGGCAATAATTGGAGGCCCCGGAATAGTAACAGAACGTTTAAGGAAAAATCTGAAAGCCATACCAAGCAAACATTCAATCGATATACTACAAAAGGCAGCTGTACATGGAACGTCACACACAATACGGGCTGCAGTCTGAAATTTGAAGCTCGAGCGCTGGGCATCACCGTTGGTTCAAGGGAAGTAACAGGGAGAAGAACAGGGACGACGACGACGACGACGACATCAACAACAACACAATAATACTATGACAGCTGAATTCTGTCTGTGTAGTACCATTATTATTATTATTATTACTACTACTACTACTACTACTATTAACGCTAAAGACAGCTTGAAACTGCTCACTCTGTACTGTAGTCTGCATATTCTAATGCAGAAAGCAGTAACACTTAACACATTCCATACACTTAGAAAATGTTTAGTAGAAAATGAGAAAGACTGCTTGGTCAGTGACCCGTACTCTTTGAAGCCAGCTAAACAACTGTAAATTAATGACAGTAATAATAATAATAATAATAATACACATCTAAAATATCGCCGTCATAAAAACATCAACACAGAAATTATTAAAAAGCAAACTAAATCACGAAACTGAGCATATTGGTCTGATTATAATGAATGACGTCAGAATGGTTTTTCATCTTCAGTGAATTACGTGTGTAAGTGCAAACATGAGCTGCTCAAATTTGCTACAGACAACATCAGCACTGGTATTCGCATGAACCCACCAAACAGCCGTATCATCTGTCTTGACGTAACACCGCCACTGGCCAGAACTGACTACTGAAGCACACAGCCTTTCAATGCAGTCTAAATTTGTTATGGCATTTTTAACTAATGCAAATTATGTGTTGTGACCTCATGACCCACTTGAAAGTGTTGATGTACGGGCTTCCAAGAACCTTGCCTTCGTGTTGGAACCGACAAATTCTTTGCCCTGTTTAAAAAGTTGTTCCCAAATTGCGTCATGAACCCTGGCATAACTGCGGCAGGTTTGGAAGGAAACGTTCCTACTAAAACCCAAGAATTGTTCACGGCTAAATTATAAAAGACATTACAAATTCCAAACAAATTCTAGAACCTTTAAATTTTGGATCCCTCTTCTGGCTATACAGTATATCATTTTCTTGCAGTCAATCTTTCTAACACTTATGACCCTACCCAAATGCACAGTGCATTGCGCTGCTGTGGCAGAAAATACAGACGCCACTACTTACGGTTAGTGCTTCAAGTACAATGTACTCTTGATTATCCGGGATAATGGAGGGAAGAGACTAATTCAGGATATTACATAATGAGAAACGTCATTCTTTGCAGCACCCCTTGCAGGCTGTTGTTGAGGATAGTGCAATTATAGAGGTCAAAACGGGCGAAAGTTGTACCTCGGATACTGTAACAAGAAATGGGTAAGGAATTTTGTGGGGAAAGAACTTCGTAGAACGAGAGGGAGACAGCAGGATAACATTAATATGAATATTAAGGAGATTTTTTTTTTAATATCAGAAGCGTAGCATAATGGCAGGGTTTCGTTTCAGCCGTGTTAAGACTTCGGGCCCTTTCAACACCGACATACTGTTGTGCACGTAATTATAACCACAGTCATCGTCATCGTTGCCATTGTCTTTTCAATCGGTGACGTCATTCATCTCTTGTTAAGTAACACTACCCTTTTACATGCGGGTGGAGTATGTTTTTAGTAACTTAACTATATTTAAATACCCGGTTGCTCTGGTTATGAAACAAAGAGACGTGAAAGGTCTTACTGTTGGCCAATATGTCCCGTTGTTTTTTTCAAACTTTGCTCCAGATATAAACGATGGGACATGTGCTTTTTGTGGCAGTCACAATTTCGTCTCAATAACGAAGGTAATTTTGTTAATATTCATCAACATACCTTTCACAGTCCTTAGAGTTACTGCGTGTAGTTCAACACTCCATTTAGTCCCTCTGTGCAGCAAGATAAGGCAACAGTACATTAAGTCTTTGCGTGCCAGTGGTGTAGCAAGGCTTTTGGATGCCTGGGGCAAGTAATCACGGTGGCTGCCCCTGATATAATTTACGAACTTTAAAAATCACAGTTACACGTGTGTATTGAATTTCCTTTTATTAGTCTCAGTAATTCAAAATATGTGCAGCGCAGAACGTAAATCTTTTAATTTAAAATATTCTTGTTCAGCCCATTTTGCCGTCCTTTGGACTCTGCTGCCCGGGACGGCCGCGTCACTCGTCCCTACTTCATACAGAAATGCAGCAGGTGAACAGTTCGTTCAGTCCTTGTATGCAGCAACATAAGTGAACAGCCCATTTAATTCTTGATGCAGCAAGATAAATGAACAGTCCATTTTGTCTTTGTATGCACCAAGGTAAATGAAGAGTCCATTTAGTGACCTCTATGTTTTTTGTACCGCGCATCGAGATACAATTATGTAATGTTAACCAACAAAATGTCCTTTTTAAATTAATGTTTTAATTCAATTCTTCTTATCTTCTGCATCTTCCCGATGATGAACATAAGATGTTCGAAACATGTAGAAGACAAGTACAATTGAATTAAAACATTAATTTAAAAAGTGCATTTTGTGGGTTAACATTGCATAAGTCCATTTAATCCTTACATGCAGCAAGATAATTGAACAACCCATTTTGTCCTTGTATGAACCAAGATTAATGAACAGTCCATTTAGTCCCAATATGCAACAAGACAAACGAAAATTCCATTTAGACCTTGTATGCAGCAAGATGGGTGAAGAGTCCATGTAGTTCCTCTTTGCAAAATAGGTGACCAGTCCATGTAGCCCCTTCATGCATCAAGATAGGTGAACAGTCAATTCAACCCGGCCATGCAGCCAACATGAACATAAACCTTTATCATACCCCTCCCTGCACCTAGGCAGGTATACTATCAGTTCGTCCTTGCATGCGGTCAGAGCGGACAGGAAGCAATCTCATGCTCTCTGCATGCATAAATAATGCAGAATCATTTTTTTTCACTCTCTCCATGCAGCTACTATGAATAGAAAATGTTTCCGTCTTCCTTCCATACAGACAGGCAAAGTGAACAGTAGGCTACGTTTGACGGTGCCTACATGCAACCAGTGTGGACAACTCCGCCCAGTGTCCGGCTGTCGTCATGTTGTCAGTTAAAACGCCTCTTACATCATTGTCCTCTCCCCACGTAATACCTCGGCCGGGATGCTGCGCCCTGGACCACTCGTATATCACTGACGGAAGGAAGTGCCCAGTTCTTCGTAATTGTGTACAAATCAGAGAGCTAAGTTGTGATGAAGCTTTCGTGTTCATTAGTGTACACCGGGGTGCTGAATTTCAAACAGCTGTGAAACACAGGAAATTTAAAAAGAAATCTTCTTCGTGTCTCAATTACACGACAGTGGCGCATGTGAATGAGGTAAAGATCTTTGACTATTTTAGATTGTTTGACGTTTCCAATATTCTGATACTGAAGATAAATAGTTAGTTTAATTATAAATATTATAGTGAACGCTGAGCTTGCCAAGTCACACAATGGTGGAGTGCACATTCCGTTATCTTTCGATAAATATAGCAACTCACATTTGTTCAGTAAAACGCAGGATGGCAGTGGTTGTTGCTGTTGCCACTTTTTGAAGTGATTAAGGTTTTATTTTGCTTTCGTATTTATTCTATAACGTTGTCTGATACAAGCATTCCAGAGTCACAGAATATCTTTTTGAATTCTAACATTCTTTAAGTATCTTATCCACCTTTTCGGCCTCCGTACTTATCCAGATATTCCCAAAAGCTCATTGATATTTCCAGGTTCAGTGGCCATTGTAATTTTCTAATACGTATGACCCAAACTCATACTCTGTTGACAGCCATAGATATCATTAAATCTGAACACATTCAGCATCTTATTGTGCTCGTAAATATTATTGTGGCAATGATTATGACGACAAAAATAATGGCAATAAGAACAATAAATAATAATAATGACAATAATAATAATAATACTTACTTACTCCAAGATGCACAGTCCTTCTTCAGAAGCTAACTGGTTTGCAGCTAGTCAAGAAATTCCCCGCATTTCACGGAACCCGAAGGTTCATTACTGCACTCACAAGCGTCCGCCACCTGTCCCTATCCTGGACCAGCCCAATCCAGTCCATATACCCACATCCCCACCTCCTGGAGGTCCATCCTAATATTATCCACCCATCTACGCCTAGGTCTCCCCAGTGGTCTTTTTCCCTCCGGTTTCCCCACCAAGACCCTATACATCCCCTCTCCTCACCCATACGCGCCACATGCCCAGCCCATCTCATTCTTCTAGATTTTATCACCCGCACAATATTGGATGAGGAGTACAAATCATATAGCTCCTCGTTATGCAATCTCCTCCATTCCCCCGTTACCTCGACCCTCCTAGGTCCAAATATTCTCCTCAACACCTTATTCTCAAACACCCTCAGCTTCCTTTCCTCCCTCAATGTCAACGACCAAGTTTCACACTCATTCAAAACAACAGGCAAAATTATAGTTCTATATATCTTGATCTTTAAATTTTTGGATAGCAACCTGGAAGACAAAAGATTCTGCGCCGAATGATAGCAAGCATTTCCTGACCTCAATCTGCGTTTAATTAATAGCGGTTCATACGTCCAAGAAAAGACACTTCACGTCCATTACAAAGGTTAAGTTACTCTAATGTTGTTTAGCGAAATAATTGATGATTGTTGTAAGAATCTGAGGACATAATACAGAACGTTTTTTTATGTTACAAATCGGGCGGTACATATACCGTATATTCTCGAATCTAATCCGCACCGTTTTTACAGTCTCAGAGGGCTAAAAAATCAGATACGGATTAGAATCCCGTGCGGATTAGATTCGCGGTCGTGAGCTGAATTTTCGAAAAAATGATAGAGCCGCTGTACGTGCCGTAAGAACTGTACAATAAAATAATTTATTATTTTATTTATTATTTATAATATATAATATATTATATAATATTTATAATTTATTATTCATAAGAATCGCCGTCATCACTCATAACTGAATCAGTCTGCCTTGTAGGCAAGGGGCGGTTGAAGGAAAGTTGCGGATTGGAACAGCGAACTAACTTTTTGTCAATCTTGTTTTTAAGCTTTCGCCGTGTTCTAAATGTAATTTATTCCTTTTTGG
>Ga0123357_10012275_pt1 | contig 11041 bp, 7 predicted proteins | sample TergutEmb28metaG_FD_89873 | JGI IMG/M metagenome (GOLD analysis project Ga0123357, IMG submission 89873) | Embiratermes neotenicus P4 segment gut microbial communities from Petit-Saut dam, French Guiana - Emb289 P4 | ecosystem: Host-associated > Arthropoda: Insects > Digestive system > Gut ... | reverse complement strand
TTTTTTTTTAAAAAACACCACCAGGGGGGGGAAAGGAAGGGGTGTGTGTGTCAAGTTCAAAAAAACCCAAAGAGAAAAGCCCCAATTTTTTTTGATTTTCCCCCCCCCCCCCCCCCCCCAATCCACTGCGAAGCTTTTTGTTCTGTTTCAACACTAAAAAAAGACACAAAGAGAAAGCACAAGAAAAAGCTAGCTAAAAGGCATCAGTGCATAATATGTACCACGCATGGACTATAAATTTATCACAGTCACATGGTATATATTGCATTCCTCTGAAACTTTATGCATTGTTTCCACAAATCCCATAAAGTAACTACATAATGAGGAGTTACGTCCCTTGGCAGGACCCGTTTCCAACTTTAGCTAAATTTCATAATTACACAGTACCTGAATTATTAGACTGCCACAGATTCTAATGCCTGTCATTCTAGAATACTTGTGACTGACAACTGCAAAACGAAAATCTTATTCTTAATGATAAGCATGCCTTCACGTACTCAACATTGCACCGCCACATTACACGCTTCGTTCAGTCCTTGTACAGAAAATACGGAACGCTTGACTGATGTTCGAATTGGGGAAGAGAAATACCTACAAAAGTTTCCGTGTTGCAGGCTTCAGCCTGCAACACGGATACCACTCCAACCCAACCACACCGAAACTCCAACATACATCGAACCAAGAACAATGCAGCCAATGTGGTAGTTCAACAACAAGTCGCAAACTCCTGAAGATGGACATATTAATGCCCGAAACATGTTGAGTATCTAAGAAGTAAAGTAAATATAAGAAGTTAAATGACATTCACAACTGCACACTGTTTTCCTTTAAAATTCCTCTCAGTAATTAATATTAATACTAATTTTAATTTAGTATTAACATATCACTAATATAATATTAGGGTTTCTAAATTTTCCCAAGTAGTTTCTTACCGTGTCGTTATTTTACCAGAATACTCTATGCATTCCTCATATTGCATGCGTACTACATGCTACGCTCAGCTCATTTTCGCTCTTGAATCATTCAGACAGAATTTCGTGAACGGCACACATTATCGGGCTTCTTATTATGTAGTTTAAACCAATCTTCTTTTCAGATTCATGCACGTTTCCTTTTAAACTCCTGTGTGTTTCTACATATCACTTGGCCCTGGGGTTGACTCAGCCTCTAACAGAAATGAGAACCAGGAATATCTCCTGGGGATAAAGGCGGTCGGTGCGTGGGGCTGACAACCTTACCACCTTCATATGCCGATTGTCTTGAAATCTTGGAGCCTCAACCTCCCGGAACCCTGTCCGGGCTTGTAATGGGATTGCTTTACCTTTACTTTTACATATCACTGCTACATGCAATAACGCTGTCTGTATTTACGCTTTATGTATGTTCAACGACTGTATTTTACACGCACTGTTCGTATTTCAAAAAGAATATATAATTAATGTGTATATTAAGCTCATTTAGTATTCCAATCCATTATTGCCTGATTATCCGGGTAAATCGTATGTTCGAAATGTGTTTGTCTATAATTGGTTGGATTAATCAGCTGTCGACTGCGTAGTGTAACTCGCGTCGTTACGTATCAAATATATAAAGGATATTTATCAAATGGCTATCGACCATGTGTTTTCTTTCATGCCATTTTCCGATAGAAAAACAAATTTTAATAGACACAAGGCCGGTTGCAGAAGTATTTGTTGGTAAAAATGAAGCCTTTGTGTTTGGCAACATATTGTTAATATTCCATTTACATTGCAAATGCGGATTAGGATTAAGTTGTCCAATTTAAATATACCTTCATCTTATTCCTTCTCCGCTTTTTTCTTTCTAGGCAAATAAAAATTGGTCTCCCAAGACCCATTCGGAGATTTCGCATTAATGGAATATTTTGCTATCGTGTCTGTCAATACCTGCTGCCAGAAAAAGACGAATAATGTGGGATGCGATATCACTACTGCTGCAACAGAAGGGCTCAAGATGTAATTAACCTGATAGATATTACAGATGCAAACGTTTTCATACCCCATTGTTATCAGACATGTAACTGATCGCTTTAAATTAGCTATTTGTTTACAACAGTGATGAGTCATTGTTCCGCAGAACCAATTTTCCTAACGAACTGCATTGTAGACAAATAAATTACAGTTTTACTGATCCTTACCTTTGAATTCATACAGTTTCATTCCAATTAACACACCAAATAATGCACACATATATTAGTAAAATTTCTAAAACTTTTACATTTAAACGCTCCTACATGTTTCGATTATAAGATCATCCTCAGGGAGCATGTACACTGTTCCTTGCTAAAGTTAAAGTTTAAAACCACTTAGTGGTTAATCAATTAATTACTAAGTGTTTCTAAACTTTAACTTTACCGAGGAACAGTGTATGCTCCCTGAGGATGATATTATGATCGAAACATGTAGGAGCGTTTTAATGTAAAAGTTTTAGAATTTTAAGTAATATGTGTGTGCACTAATTGGTGTGTTAATTAAATGAATCCAAAAAATGTACGGTGCAACGATAAAGATCATACAGTTTATTTAGCACATTGGGAATCGCGCTAATTCACGGTTGATTGTATTGTAACGGCATGACTATTCAGTTTCACTTTTTTGTATAGGAATTTAGGTTTTCAAATCATGGATACTTCTTCAGACGATACATTTTTTCCTTGAAGGTGACCAATTAGAGGGTATAAATGCGTAGAGGGTGAACTTATAGTGTTCTTTATTTCTTTTATCGATAACCCCACTTCTACCATGTCACCCCCAAAAAATACACAGAATTTGGCCTATATGAAACTCCCTTAATGGTCTACATTAGACCATATTCGGACACGATTCCCCTCACGAGGAGCCGCCCTCTTCAAGAATTCATGGGAATCATAAAAATTAGAGGGGCAAACATGCATTGAATATGTAAGTGAATATTGTCATGTATGCACTTGCTGTATGGTCTGGTACAGGAGAGGGAAATTTGTGTCTTCTTAAAACAGATACACCTGCGATAAAAACAGGTTGATGTGGAATTTTTCTTTATTATTTAATAAAGTTTTAATATTTCGTTTGGAAGTAAAACTTGGGCCTGTAATTTAAAGAGGATGTGCTGAAGACATCGGTCTGTACGTTCCTCATGTTTTGGACTGAAGTGTTTCTACTCGTAACATGAGCGAGTTTCGAGCTCTCCAAATGCGGTTTTCTTACTGTTGTTTATTGCTTGATTAAATGAAAGAAAGTAAACCCTTTAAAATCCACATTTAAGGAGAAACACTTAATTGTCTATAACTGATCCTCTTCTCGGGCTATTTTCGAGGGTCTTCAAGTAATTACAAAGAAAGAATATACAGATAAAATACGGCGTGTATAAAATGTTATGTCTTTATACACTTCTCTTTATATTTAATGTTTTGCTGACCGTGCATCCTGGTACATTCATTCATTAGTATTCAGCCTTGAAGGCCGGGCTTGGCGGGAACCAGAGCCCAGTCATGTGACCGGTATAGCTCTGGCACACTGCATCCTGGGCAAGTTCTTGGGGGTAGTTTACCATTGCTTTGCCCCGCCTTTAGACGTTCCCACTTTAGCCGCCAGGTGCCTCCGTCCGCAACGACGCGAGACGCAGCCCAGGACACTATCCTGCGCACTTGATGATGGAACGTCCTTAATTTGCATCATATTTAACAAAAATAGAAATCTTTGTTGTATTATTGTGTCCCTGTTATGACATCTCTGTGTCCATTTCTTTACATACTGCGAAGCTGCTATCTTTTGAAAATTTCATATTTCTACTTGTCAGTTTAATTTCACGTTTCCTGTTTCCTTATTTTTATCACAATAAAATATTTTCCCTTCTCTTAGAGCATACAAAAGGAAAACATTGTAATAAGTATTCTCTTGCTTTCTGATTGCACGGTGAAAGTTGGTTCTGACTCATGAATGACATGCAGTGCACGTATAAAAAGTAAGTGGTGCATATATATATACATATATATATATATATACATACATATGCGTTCCATATATATATATATAAATATATATATATATATATGCGGTCTTTGCGTGGCAGTAGCTTAAAATCCGGAATGTAGAGCCTGCCAAATGTAATGCGCGCGATGACGTTACTGTATTGTACTATAGAAGGACAAAAAACTGGCGTTCCATCCTCTCTTTCCCACTGTTTGATTCGTGCACTTGTGTTGGGGTGTGAAATACTGCTAGAGGCAACTTTGCTTTTGAACTTTTATACATTCAGAATTGACAGAGAAAGGATGGAATTACGTACATCTATTTGCAAGGTAATTTAGGCTTATAGCTTTGGATCTCAAACCGTATTTCACGATCACGTCATATTACACGAAATTTTTCGTTGGATTCTCACGTAAAAGGCGAAAATTAATTGTGTCTACGCCACTGTAAGCAGCAGGAAGGAAATGAAGTATGGGGAACATTACGTGCGCGTAATTGTGATCTTAAATTTGTAGCGACTGTCTGCCGATGGCCATACGGTGATCAAGTCAACGAGAAGACGGTCCCAGTGGCCTCTCGGTCTAAGGCGTAAGTCTGCGGCCTCTCACCTGTTAAGATTGTGGTTCGAACCCCGCCGGGGGCAAGGATGTCTGCCTCTTGTGATTGTTGTGTGTAGTCAGGTAGAGGTCCCTGCGACGAGCTGATAGCAAGTCCAACGGAGTCCTACCGACTGTGGTGCGTCGTTGTGTGTTATGTAGAAATCTCAAGAATCCGGAGGCCATTGCCCCCATTGGGGTGGAGCGCCACAGGGAAAAATCCACGAGAAGTGGGTGCGGGGAGTGGTAACGTTTCTAGTGAGTTTCGTGCGTATAAACATACATACATACATACATACATACGAGGGTGAGTAAAATGAAAATCTTAAATATTGTAATACAATTGTTTCTTAATTTTTAAGGTTTTAGGTTGACTCTCCCTCGTAAATACATACATACATACATACATACATACGAACACACACATACACAAATACATAAATATGTCTGTAGAAGGAGAGTCGATTATATTTACAGTTTAGCGTATTATTCGTTTTTTTTTTAAATAACACAAAACTGAAACCGAAGCGCAGAATTTTGGTATGTAAAAGCAAATTAATATTTTAATAAATTAAACAAAAATTATTACATAATAAAGTTTAATGAATATCGTATGGGTAATAAGTTTGTTAGCCTTCGGATTTTATTGAACTACCATGGTCAAACAAACATAGAAACTCGTACAGTACAACAGTTCAGCAATCCATTTGTTTTGTCGTTTAGCTAGCCGGTTCGCCAGAACTTGTAGGCCGGATATGTCCGTCGGTCCTGTAATGTAGTAGGCCTGCCGTAAGCTATAATTCATGCATCTCAGAAGGCAGCGTCAAATATACAGAGTGGCGCGGAGCCGACTGAAACAATTCAAATGGTCATAGATAATATATGGAAACAGGGAAAAGTAAGCGAAACCGTCTATAAATACGTCCAAGTATGCTATTTATTACCCACAGATTACAAGCGTATTTTCTGAACATCAGGCAGGTGGCCTCCGTTTACATCAATGCATTGCTGCAAGCGTGTCTGGAAGTTGCAGTTCACGCGCCTCTGTAGGTCCCCATCAATAGCCTCAACTTCGTCAACAGTGACTTGTTTGAGTTCTTGAATAGTCATGATACCCTCCGGAACACACGGTCTTTCAGGAACCCCCACAGAAAAAAATCTGGTACAGTAAGGTCAGGCGATCGAACAGGCCAAGCGATGTCGCCGAAACTACGAACACAGGTACCACGTTGTTGCACGTTCCGACGCTCCATTGCGACTGACCATATGAAATGGCGTCCTATCCTCTGCCGTTCCCCTTCCTGCCAACCACGACAAGCTATCGCCTCGGCGCAATATTCAAATTTGAAATGTATCAGTCGGACCCGCTCCACCCTGTATAAGCATGCAGAGAATTATGTCACTTCGTAACCTTCTTCCTATCTCTCTTAACGCTTTGACATCGTGATTGCATAAACTAGAATGGAACGTATGTACTTGTCTAACACAATTTTATTTGTTGGTAGAGGTATGTAAATAATATATTGCGTAAGGTAGAGTGCAATATTGCACACTGTGTATACAGGGTGATTCAAAAAGATGGACTTAATTGAAAAGTAAACGGCTCCTCAACACACACGCCAGACAGTTGGTTGCGGTATTCCGAGTTCTCTGCTCGTTCCGTGGGTTGACTTGCGTGGGCTACGCTCAAAACTCTCTTGAATTCGCCTCACGTTCTCCTCTGATACACGCGGTCGGCCGGAGCTTTTGCCTTTACACAGACAGCCTATTTGCTCATATTAGTGATTCCAACGACAAATGTTCTTCCTTATTGGAGGTTGAATGTTGAAACGAAGACGAAACGCACGCTGCACAGCAGTTGCCGACTCAGTTTTAATGAACTCACGAACGCAAAACATTTTGTGCTGCATAGTAGCCATTTTGCTCTCAAAAGACGCCGCTACACGGCTGTGCGCTAGGTGAGTGTTCCAGCGCTCTAGAGACGATATTTAAAAGTTCAGGATCTCTTCTTTCAAATGTTATGTAGTTCACTAACATACCATGTAAAGTTCAGAAAATGTAGGTGTACGAAATTGAGTCCATCTTTTATAATCACGCTGTATATTTGGATAGGCATATGCGTACATATAATTTCTACACACACGATATGATAACTATATTAGCATAGACATAATATGGAATAGCAGCATCCCCATGTACCCACACCTTCCAACCTCCAAACACATAAGAGATCTCTTGCCCACTTCGCCTACCACCCCCAATATATGCAGCACATAATAAATCTAGTATAACTGCTTACTAAGTATTTCATGTACGCAACCTGGAGATGGCCATTGTCAAGCGCCGAAACATGTAGTTGTACCTTATATAGTATAGTATCTACATACTTGTACCAACAAATAAAGTTATGTTAGGCAAGTACATGCGCTCCATTCTAGTTAATCTAAGAACACAACGGGGATGACAAACCGCATGATGATGCTTGCATGTAAAGTACCAAGCAGAGTCTGTTGGACTAATTCCTCAACTGTTCAACAGTGGTTGGGCCTATGCTTTGAACGGTGTCATGGTATGTCTTTTGTCTTTTCGAGAAAGAGGGAATGAAGAAAAAGAGAAGAATGACACCCAAATGCTGATAAAAAGCGAGGCGGAAGACGGAGTGGAAGAGTGGAAGTGCTGCACTGCAGGTGTGATATAAGATTACCAGTGAGGAGAAGAATTTTGTACTACGGACAAGAATTTTCAGCTTCCTCGTTACATACAAATGCTACCTTTTTAAAACCTCTTGTAAGGCTAAATCAAACATATTTCTTGTTTCTTTCTTTTACTTTTTCTGTCCTCCTCTCTCCTTTTCATTCGCTCCTTCTTTCTGTCTCTGCTGTACTTTATATGACGTTTATCATCTTGCTTTGTATAAGACTTGTACAAATTCCGGTAATATAATGCGACACTCTTCATGTACTTCTGTTTCATTCTGTCCCCGGCAACAGCAGTGTAATCCATTAAAGACGTCGCTCTTACAGTATCACTATATGCAATTTTTTCTTCGTATTTTAGATACACATTCTTAAAATTCATTTATTTTCGCGATCTTGCATACGCCGTATGCCACAAGCTTCATTAATACTGACAAAAATTTATATTTTTAAATAAATAAGCACTTTTTTTTTCTCAGCGAAAGGCATCCTATATCCGCTGTTTTTCACAAATTCTACTTTTATAATTTGAAGTTGCGAAGAAAATTGCATTTTTAAAAATCACAACGAATAATTACGTTGCTTTATGCTGATGAGTATCGGTAAATTGAGAATTTATAAAACAGACAATTTCTTTTACAGCGGGGAATTCGTACGGAGCATCTGCAGATTTTTGAGTTTCATGAAAACTTGTAAGTTATTTTTCATTGATTTCGGCAAATTTAAATTTTCTTTTCGAAGTTTTTTTGCAGAATATGAGTAACAGATTTAGTCATAACCGTCCGATATTTTCGGCAGTTTACCTGCAGATGGCGTTATGTCCTATTTGACATGTTTTCTTTCAGAAGGTGTGTACATAACGTGGTGATTAAAATGTGGCACTTTTGGTACATTCGTGTGACGTTATTTCCCAGTACCTTCTGAATACTGGACAAAAACTGCAGTAAAAAGAATGCAACTGAATACAATTTAGAAAACGAATCCTTCCTTCTTGTATATTTATTGTTTCTTAAAGCGTATATTTATTTTGTTTTCGTATGCTTGGAACAAAGAATGATTAGACAAAGTTGTACAGGAAGTTAGAGCAGATAGGGTGTAGTTCGGTTACATAATGCATCGTCCCACACTGTAGCTCTGACTACGAACGGCTACTTGTTGCAGTTCGGAAAACGGAGATGCTGAATACATTTCTCTTTATCAGATCTCACATAAAGACGTTTCACCCGAGCCTACTTTTCTGATTTAATTTTTCCTTTGCCCCACATCCATTGTAGTGCCGAAAGGGCAGAAGAATTGGCAGCGCAGCACATCGGACCACCGGTAAATAAGATCTGAACATATTTACAGATATCTTTATGTATTTGAATAAGGGCCTCATTTTTCTTTGTGGTTCAGCGAACTATCCCACTTAGTTTATTGACTGCATTGATATTGCCTAGCTGCCTTGCTCTTTCTGTCAGTATTGACATTTATTGACGCAATGAACATCTATGTGTACTCATGAAATAAAGTGAAATGCCAACTTCATGCAACTAGGTAATTTTATTGATGTATTTTAGCTCAACGTGTTTCGGGTACATACGCCCATCATCAGGAACATTAGATGTTGAGTTGCAGCATCAAGTTCATAATCCACATTATTTCATGAGGAAGATGCACGGTCAAACAACCCCCAAGTTTCTGTGTGTACTCGTTTGTAGACTGGCTGACTTAACCCTGATTCACTGACTAACTAACAAAGCATCAGAGTAACCCGTTATTTGAGGTTCTCACATCAGTGTTTCAGCAGATTCAAGTCTTCTGCGGTATGACATTATTTTGATTGGTGAAGTTACCCGACATTTCGAAGAGAAGAAGATCAAAGTAATGACAAATAGCTTTGAAACGGAAATCATACTGAAAGAAGAATCTCTCAAATATGTTGTTTACTACACATGAGTAGGACGACTGATGTCATTCCGGGACAGCTCCGTGAAAGAAATCAGAAAGAGAACTGGAATGGCTTGGAAAAAATGTAATAGTCTGGGATATATACTGGCTAAAAAATTCCAAAAACAAAGAAAGACATCATGGATTCCTGTGTATATCACGTCCTATTTTAGGGCGCCGAAGCATGGTCACTGTCGGAGAAGGAACAGAAGATGTTCTAAACTTGTTAGCGGAAGGTGGAACGGAGAATGGTGCATGGAGCGACAGAGTGACGAATGCTGGAATATGGAACAGAAACAACAAGAAGAACACGGTGGTAGTGGCTTAGAGTCTGAAGTGGAAATGGGGAGGCCGTGTGGCAGAAGGGCACAAACTACATCAATATGGGACGTCATAATAGGCAAAAGTGTACTTGGCGACAGAAGACCTGACGGGCAGACACGTTCAAGAGGGTAGCAGGAGGACCATGGTCACAAGGAGCTTTCCTTTGCAGTCCTACTTTAATTGTAAAAATGACTTCCTTCGAAGCCACAATTTTATCACCTCCGTCCGTCAAAGTGTGATTGCTGAAAATAGTATTAATCTTCTTTTCCTCTATCTTCTTCTCTGGAACTGCTATCAACTATGAACTGAGTACATAATTGTTTTTTTAGTAAACAATTCATTTTCCGCCTGTATTGCCGATTCGCTGATTTTTCTTTTCAAGCTTCGCGCTTGTATGTTTTCAGACCGCTTTGCTTGGCCTTAAGCCACAATGGAGAATTTTTGACACGTACTTCCAAGTTATGTGTAATACTTCCTTGGGAACAATACGAGTGGTATAACGAAAATTAACCTCCAATGTTGAAACTTTTCATCCTCGTCAACTGAATTGCGTAATTTCTTTCAATAACTCATCGAAGAGAGGCAAAATAGAAACGAAACAGTCAACGCAACATCTGCGATCCACAACGATGCTTTTCACAGTTTTGGCGATTCTTCTAATGAATTTGTATTCTTCAACCTGGCGTTTCAGTAGCGACGATAGGAATTGTAAAGCCGTCGTGAGCTGTTAAAAATCAGCGTCGGCTGGGCTTTTGCGACTGCTTTTAATTCCTTTTCATCCCCCATTAAATAAGTTCATCCCTGTATTGTAAACTTCTTTATGACTGAACCGCCAGGACAACCAAGAAACGGAACACGGCCCCCGTATTCTACAGGATGAGTCTCTCGCTAGAGAACCCAAACTGTTGTCTATGTATAGAGTCGAACAGCGCGGGTTTCTCGTTCGTAAATACTGGCAAACAGGTTCATTTAAAGCATGCCAGACGGCATTTCGAACGGAATTTTGTGAAAGACGGGGACCATCGAAGTGTTACATCCAGAAACTGGTTAAAAAGTTAGAGACAAGGAGAAGCCGATCTAACGCCTACCGACTTCGTTCTTTGGGGCCTACTGAAGGGCAAAGTGTACAAAAATACACCCCGCACAATCGAACAACTTAAAGACGCTATACGCCAAGAGATTCAAGCCGTCAACGACAACACTTTGGGAAAAGTGTTCCAGAATTTGGAGAAACGCATTCAAGTGTGCTTGGATGTGAAATGAGATCAGTTTCAGCATGAGCAGGTCCTGTTTAGCATCGTTCCCGGTATGTGTGTGTAAATTTTCAAGTCATTATCTCAATAACATTATTTTTTATAGACAATAGTTTGGGGCCTCTAACGAGAGACTCGCCCTGTATATCCTCAACAGCAGCAACGTTTCCATTACAAGTTTGTCTCTTTATCCAGTATTTTCTTCCACGCAATTTCACGTGGACATAAACGAGCACAGCTCCTCCACACATTGCCACTTTTCAATTTATCCC
>Ga0123357_10012274_pt1 | contig 11042 bp, 10 predicted proteins | sample TergutEmb28metaG_FD_89873 | JGI IMG/M metagenome (GOLD analysis project Ga0123357, IMG submission 89873) | Embiratermes neotenicus P4 segment gut microbial communities from Petit-Saut dam, French Guiana - Emb289 P4 | ecosystem: Host-associated > Arthropoda: Insects > Digestive system > Gut ... | reverse complement strand
GCGGGGGAGATTGAGAGGCGCAAAAGACCGTCTGGCAGAAGTTGGTACGGACATCACGTCCAGAGCGAACAAGCTATTCCGCTTTGGAAGAAAGCAATGAAAAAGCGCATCGCTTATTTCATTTTCTGTCTGTTCTCACTGACCCTATCAGCATGTGGGCGTGACTTATCGTATGAACTTGGTTTTTCCCCTAATGGCAAGTCCTTACAAACTGTGTTGCATGGCATTGCTGAAGCAAAGAAATCAATTTTGGTAGCTGCTTATTCATTCACAAGCAAGCCAGTATCAGAAGCACTTCTAGAGGCTCACAAACGAGGTGTAAAAGTCTCTGTTGTCGCAGATTCTAAAGCAAATTCAAGCCAATATACGGCTGTAAATTTTCTAGCCAATCATGGTGTTTCTGTTCGTCTAAATGACAAATATGCAATTATGCACCATAAATTTATTGTTATAGACGGGATATCTGTGCAGCTTGGGAGTTTTAACTATTCTGCTGGTGCTGTAGATAAAAATGCCGAGAATGTTCTACTTATAAAAAATATTCCTGATATAGCATCAGGATATACAAAAGAATGGAATAGACTTTGGGATGAAGGAAAAGATGTGAAGCAGAATTATTAAACATGGCAGGCAGAGAGGCGACACAAAATATTATGGGTTGATAAGTCATCAGTACTGTCTCGATAGTGGTTGAAAAAAACATATAATCTAAATAGGAGATAAAAGATGACATTAAAAAAATTGTTAGATGGAGATTTTGGAGTTGACCTACCAATTTCTGGTGGGACAGGAAATTCTATTGACAATCCAATAATAATCCATCGTTCAACAATAAATGACTATACTGGTACTGAGTATTTTATTCTAAAATGCTTAGGAATAGGCAGAAAAATTACTTGGAAAGTATTAAATCAAGCGTTACAAGTCTACAATGGGAAAAAAATTGATAAAATTAAAATAGAAACTATACAATCTACAGAAAATGGCAATATCACACAGATAGAAAATTATTATTTTGATATAACAGAATGCCTTGTGATGAATGTGAGCTTGTGAATATGGACACAATTATACAAATTTTATGTTGGCCGTTTTTAATTGTTTGGGAGATTATACTTCGTTCTATAGGGTATTGTTTGGTGTGGTTGATTTTATATCCAGTTGTGCGTATATTAGATGCTTTTAAGAAATAAACCATGAAAAAGAAAATTATCTTTACTGTTATCGGCTTGCTTGCTGCATCAGTAGTTTATGCAGCATCAGTTACTTGTGCATTTGACAATCTAATTATGCTTACTACTGGACAAATGAGAACAGAGGCTAATGGTATTTTCTTTGAATATCGTTGTGCAAATGGACATACAGCATGGGTTAAGCAATGATTACAACCATAGCCTCTGGCTTTTATGCTGGAGCATGTGCATTGTATATGCTTCCTACCATACTCAACAGTATATCCTGTGTGTGCTTCTGTACATGGTGGATGTTCTGTTAACCATGAGGAGTAACTCATGGGTATTGTCATCATCCTCTGCTTTGTTGCTTACTTCATATATCCTCTCTGGAAGTATGGACGTAAGAGTAAAACAAGTAAACATCCTAACGTAGAGAATGAGTAACATACAAGCTCAATATCTACATCAGCACAATAATGTGCAAATAAACCTTTAGGTTATCTTCATTCGTTAAACAATAATATAATATTCCCATGTTCATTTAACAATGATGAGTATGCTTTATGTTATTTGTATTATTGTTCCTTGGATTTATGGCATTTGTTCTATATCCTTGTATAAAAAATACAAATAATTCTGCAAAATTAAGGTTTATTGCATGTCTACTTTTTGTATCCATGAGTATGATGATTTTGTTTGTGATGATATTCTCGCTTAAAAATTTAGAGTAATATTATTATAATTTTTTACATGTGCAGTACTACCAAAAACTTGTTTTTGTTTTGAATATCCCCCCCGCCTAATTCCCGGAAAACTATCTTTTTCCAACCTTATGCCACAGTTAAATGGTAAGCCGTTGCAGCCCAACAAAAAAACTTAAATGGAGTTAAAGCCTATGGCATGAAAGAGTTTTGGTTTTAGATGTGGAGAAGCCAGATGTCTTCATCACACTCTTTTACCCTGTACGATGCCTAATTTTGACCTTGTAGGAGGTGAAAAGCAAATTGACGACCTGAACCCTGCCTTGAGCCGTAATCCTCTCTAAAACAGCCTTTTTCAATACCCTACAGCTAAAGTAGGCTGGCTATGACCCGTCACGGAGCAATCCTTGACGGGTTTTGTCGTTTCTTCTGCAAACACAAAATCCAAAAGGAGTACAGACCATGACCGCAACAGAACTCACCAGCAAAGTGCGTGAACTGAAGGAACTCAAGTTGATGGCCTCTGACATGGCAGCAGAAATCGAAACTCTGGAGAACTGCGTCAAGGCCGAAATGACCCTGCGCAACACGGATGAACTGATTATTGACGTGTTCAAGGTGCGCTGGACGCCTGTCCTCAGCACTCGCTTCGACAGCGCAGCTTTCAAGCTGACCCATGCGGAACTCTACCAGCAATACACCAAGCCCGTTGAAACGCGACGTTTCAGCATCGTCTAGGAGGGTAAATCATGGATGTTTACCAAATCATCACCGACCGGCTCATCAGCATCATGGAGCAAGGCGTCATTCCGTGGCGTAAGCCTTGGAATACCGGACGTGAAGGAGGCCCATTGAACCTCGTCAGCAAAAAGCACTATCAGGGAATCAACTGTTTTCTCCTTGCCTGTTACGGTTCCAGTTTCGGAACGCCCTATTGGTTGACCTTCAAACAGGCCAATGACCTTGGCGGGAACGTCAAGCGGGGTGAAAAGGGCACTCCAGTCATCTTCTGGAAACTGTACCACAAGGAGGACTCGGAAGCCGATAACGGTATCCGCACAGTGCCGGTACTCCGCTATTATACGGTTTTCAATGCCGAACAATGCGAAGGCATCTCCATTCCCGCTGTTGAAGGCTCGACATGGGCAGAGCATGACCCCATTGCAGCAGCAGAAGCCGTACAGCTTGCCATGCCAAACCGTCCCACCGTGGAAATTGGCGGAACCAGAGCTTGCTATTCTCCATCCCGTGACCTTGTGCGTGTTCCTGAACTTTTCCGATACGAACATGCCGAGGAATATTACAGTACCTTTTTCCATGAACTTGCACATGCCACAGGACACGAATCCCGGTTGAACCGTGAAGGTGTGACAGGACAGCATTTCTTTGGTGATGCAGTATACAGCCGTGAGGAGCTTGTAGCGGAAATGTCGGCAGCTTTTCTTTGCGGACATACAGGCATTGAGAACGCCACCATCCAGAACAGTGCCGCATATCTCCAGTCATGGATACGGACACTCAGAGGCGATAGGAAACTCGCGATTATAGCGGCAGCACAGGCACAGAAGGCAGCCGACTATATTTTGAACCGGAAGGCCGACCAAGACGAAGAATAAATCCATCAGCAAAAATCCCAGGGGAGGCAGGCAGCTTCCCTTGGGCCATACCAAGGCCGCACAGTATCGGTAGCACTTGACGAAGGAATGAAAGCGGATTACGCCTAACTCCACCATATTTTTGAAGTCGCTAACTTACAATAGCACCGAGGCAGCGATGCTTAAAACTGGCAAAATTGTTGCCTTTGATAAGGTAAAATACTTTAAATATATAAAACCGCTTGGGCATGGTGGAACTGGTGACACACATCTATTTGAAGACGAAACAACAAATACCCTTTTTGCCATTAAAAAATATGAACCCAAACTAGGTAATAATATTGAAGAAAACTATGACCGTTTTGTGCAAGAAGTTAAGATACTGTTTACTATCTCACATAAAAACATTGTCAGAATTTTTAACTATTATCTTTATCCAGAACATAAAAAAGGTTATCTTCAAATGGAATATATTGAAGGTATCCATATAGATAGCTTCACACCATATACAAATAAAAATTGGAATGATATTTTTTTTGATGTTATTGAGACTTTTAGTTATTTAGAGCAGCACAAGATTCTTCACAGAGACATACGTCCTGCGAATATACTCATTGATGTAAATGGAACAGTAAAAATTATTGACTTTGGGTTTGGAAAGAAATTAAGTACATTATCATCAGCAGGGGATAGTATTTTTTTGAATTGGCCTGTAAGTTCTCCTCCTCAAGAAGTGGTTAATGAAGGAATATATAATCATCAGACAGAAATATTTTTCCTTGGAAAATTATTTTGTAATCTTGGCCTAGAAGCAGATAATAGTTTTAGATATACATATATATTAAATACAATGTCTGAATATAATCCTGAAAAAAGATATAAAACATTTTCAGAAATTATTTCAGATATAAGCATTGGAGAATTTGTAAACCTAGACTTTACACGTGAGGCTAAAGATACTTATCAAGAATTTGCTTCAAGCATGATTAATGCTATAGCTCACTTCAAAGAGCCTTTGATTATGGAAAGAGAATCGCAAAAAATTATTTCCTTACTCGCAGAGGCAATTAAAGTTAGTAGCCTTGAAGATTTATTCCAAGATAATAGTCGTGTTGTTAGTTGTTTTATCAGGCAAAATTATTCTTATTATAACCCACCTAAAGGAAGCATTGCAGTCGATTCAGCAAGAAATTTCTTTACACTTTTTAGCAAAATTAACGAAAGACACAGGCAAATACTGCTCGACAATCTAGAGATTCGCTTAGATAAAGTTGAGGTTCAACAGAGCAACTCTGATGATATGCCTTTCTAAGAAGGTTGTCTTGGATAGTGGAGGAGGCCAACATCGTATTTAGGGCAACGGAAAAAGTAAGCTCTGTCCATTCTGTTATCACCCTGTTTTAGCCTGTGGAATCCCTAAAAATCGGTCATACAGCAAGTTGAAATCAATTTCGTGAACCTTCCCTTATCCCGATACACTTATTTCTCTGCAATGCCTTTTTTCGGCATCCTACAGACATGCCTCATATTTGACATGACCTTACCATGAAATAGGCATTGATGGAAATTGTTTATATATCAGACGGTGTCATTTGGCATATTTTTTGCTTTTATTATATATATTATTATATGCTTTATTTTATATTTTTATATACACTTCATCTAATGGTATCCCTATGGGATACCATGTATTTATATTATATATAGCTGTACACTGGTAATATAAATATAATTATTTAATTTTGTGAAAAAAAGATGTTGTGGATTGTTAAAAATCACCACACGACACAACTAATTCATTTTTTTCCGGTAGCGATTATTTCTCATAAACTGCATAGTTGAGAGTATATCCTTATTTTCCTCAAGGCTGTGCAGCACATAATATTTTGTATCGCTACCACCTACTGGAGCGGGAACTTCATTAGCGTAACCAGAGAATATTGCCGCTTGCAGAATATATCTATAACTTTCTTCATCTTCCATTGCCCCTGATGGCTTAATTTTCATAACAATTTCAGCGGTTATATCATTTTTACATAAGGGCTGACGATTAAATTCCGTCTCCCACCATCCGTAAAGCTCCATATACCTTTCTTTTTCGCCGGTTATGGATATTCCCTCCCTAAACAAACGGTCAAGCTGAACAGCAGTATGTCTTATTTCTTTGGCATATTGCTCAATATGTGTCAGCAAAACCCCCATTTCAAATGCTGTGTCATTGCAGATAAGTTTAATATTATCTATATGATACATAATTTAATCTCCTTCCCGCTACCGAGGATACTTTGGCGGATATTTTTGAGTGTTCATTTCATGCGCCCCAAGATGGATTATGGGACGGACTCTTGCCTACATTTCGCCAGTCAGTTTATTCCACTGCACCAATCAGTTTATTTACTTTGATTTTTCACTCAGTTTTATGCTGTAGGAGGCCAAATTTCGACCGTATAGCAGATTGAAACCTTTTTTATGACCTTCCCATCGTCTTGGGGTGTTGAATTTTCTGCGAGGGTCTTTTTCGGGCATTCCAGCAATCGGATGAAATTGGGCGTCGAAGGCTAAATTCAGGATTATATGCTGAAGTATCTGTCGGAACCGTCGGATGTGTAGGAAAGTGTTGTGTATCAATGGTTTTAAGGCAAGCGGTGTCTGTCGGTGTACTGTCGGCTACTGTCGGTTGTGTCCATGACGAGAACACGTTGCCGACAGTAGCCGACGGTTGACCTATTGTACTGTCGGTGTTGTTTCCCTTGCTGCACATGGGATGCCGACGGTTCCGACAGTACCGACGGTTGTTTTGAACTCATGTATTTTCTCCTGGGTGACGGTTTTCCCTCTGTCTTTGCCAATCCAGCATTGAGGCAGACCAAGTGCCGAAACGGTCTTACCCAATTTTGCATTTGACAACCCCGGCATACCGAGTTTCTTTTCCACCAAGGCGAACAGGCGTTCATTGCTGATTTTCCATCCAGCCGCCTCTATATTGACGACTTCTTCCACCACCACCTGCATGATGGCCCGTTCAATGGGGCCTACCTGTTTAGCCTTTCCGGGCGAGAAGAAACGCCAGCATTGCGTCTGGTGTTCCTTTACCCAATTCGCCAGCAAGAGTGCCCGGCGCATACAATCTTCTGTTACGGGATTCATGCCGTCTGTTCCGGCAAGGGCGGCGTCAAGGCAATGGAGCAACAGGCAGAGACGATGCACCTGCCCTTTCAGCTTGGAGAGCAAAGCGGGACTTTGTGAAAGGAACTCCTCCCGTGCAATGCCATCGAACCACTCGACAAAGACTGCTTTAGCTTGGGGTGAAGCCGTAACCGCCTCATTCTCAATATCCCATGCCCACAAAGCTTGTGTCACAGATTCAAGCAAGGCTAAGGATTCTGGGGACAGTGACGTTTCTGACCATATAGATGGTTTATCACGTTCCGCCCTGATGAATATGAAACGCTGGAGAAAACCGGACGCTTCATCAACTCCGGCAGCACCAGTTTCAAATACCTGTGTCAGCATAGCGGGTTGGATTCCGCCGAAGATACCAACATAGGCATGGAGGATGTACTGGTTGCGAGCGGGGTTACTGATTCGATTGGTTTTCCACTCCTGCCCATCATAGGAAGAAAGCAATCTGGAGCGCGCACTACTCGCGCTCTGGGTGTACCTATTCATGTCCGCAATCAGCCCGGACAGTTCATCCTTGCGCCACATGATACCGCGTGGGTTGTCTGACAACGCCTCGCCAAGAGCTTCCACCGTGGCATCATCAATGTAGGACTGCCGTCTGACTGGTTTTGGCAGAATATCTGATGCCTGCTCATAAGCCCTATACTCCGCCTGCCACTTTTTGTACGCCTCGTACTCCAGATTTTTTACCTGCTGGAAAAATGCCGTTGCACACGGAGTCTTGCCGATGCCGGACGCTGCCACTGTTGCAATCCAGAGATTACCGGATTCTTTCCATGAAGGCCGCAGACTGATAAGGCGTGTGCCTCCCACAAGACAGGACAGCATACCCAGAAGGCAAGCTGCTGGTATCTGTAGGGAAATGGTAAAAGCCTCTGAAGATTCTTGCAGCAGGTTGGCTACCTGTGGTGGAAACGCCTCCAGAGGAACAGACGGAGGAGGAGGTAAAAAGCTGGATTCTGCCGTTTCTCTGTCGGAACTGTCGGATGTATCGGTAACATTGCAAGTGGGAGTTGTGTTGTTGGGGTCTGGTGGAGGGGCATTTCTGCCCCCCTTTTCCACGATAACGGCATCATTGCCGGTTGATTCGATGGTATTCATATTTCCTCCCCTTGTCCTTTGTACGGCATGAACTGGTACAGCGGGCAGGTAGGCACACCACAGTCACGTCTGCCATCCTCATAACCACAACAACACTCAGCGCACTTGGCGAGAACCCCTTCCATGTAGGTCAATTTCTCACCTTGAAGGAAACGCAGGTATTGCGTCCTACCGGATGAAACCGGATAATCCATGTACTCTTTTATCAAACGGTGCCGATGTGTTTCTGCGATGGCGAATTTCGGCCTTGCAGCAACTTCAGATTTTTTTAGGAGGGCGTTCATTGGACACCCCCTTGTTTGGTCGCCTGTTGCTCAAGAAAAGCGTCCAGGTCAGCTATCCTCCAGACTGTTGCCCTGGCACTGAGGCGTAGCCCTTGTGGCAGCCGTCCGTCCTTGACCCATCGCCAAAATGTGCTTTCCGCTATGCCGATAAATGTGGCTGCGGCCTTTGCTCTTAACACCATAGGAACGATTGACATAATGAAACCTCCTGATAGTTTTTTTAGACTATTCAGGAGGCTACAAGAGTCACAGGCATGTACAGCAAGCGTGTACAGCTTGTACAAATCATATTTCAAGCGTGTACATTTTCTCCCTGTAGAGGGGTGTACATGGTCGTTTATGCCTTGCCCAGCAAGCGTCTCGCCCGCTGCTGCATCGAATCGGCAGCCACTCGGCTCTCATCAGGATGGAGTAGTGCCCCCACCTGAGCATAGCTGAACCAGGTTCCATCACCATAAAGGAAAGCGGCAATGTCTTCTTCGGACTTCCCGTCCCGACGCATACGGCATACCACTGGCAGGAAGCCTTTCCCGTCACAGCGGGAAGATTCCGCTTTCTGCACTGCCTCCAAGGCGACAAGCTGTTTCTTGGTCGCTTCAAGTTCGGCCCTCAGTTCATCGTTTTGTTCGCGTAGCTCATCGTTCTTTTTTTGAAATTCGGCGAGCAGCAATACGGGAGAAAAATTAGTTTTGCCGTCCTTCATGGTGCCCGGCATAGCTTCAGTCTGTTGTGGTAGTTTTCGTAGGTATTTTTCCAGGTCAGTACGGTGTATCGTAATAATTCGCGTTCCAAGCATAGTAGTCGTGAATCTATTATAGTCGCCATACGTTAGCATATATAATAATCTGTTTTTACGGTACCATTCTTCTTTAGAGGTAATCAGTCTCGGCCCATTTTTCCCATTCAGCGTATCGACAAATTGCACACGACTCATACCAAGTAGTTTCCGCACCTCTTCAGCCGGAATATCATCCAGCTTCAAGCCCTCTCCGTTGTCCTCTTGTTCTTCCACACCGGTCTCCAAAGGAAGAGATTTTTCGTTCTGGACTTACATTGCCGTCTGAACTGTTCAAAAACGGAAAGAAAAAATCCTCTGGCTCACCAGGGAAATTTCCCCTTGCCCCATCTCCATCCACGTATGCCTACGCTGCTCATACAGTCAAGGATACGCTTACGCCTCGCTTTGCGCTGCTACGGCATCCGCTCCTTACGATGGCGGCTCCGGGGAAATTTTCGCCCAGGTGCTATATTGGGAGCGTTGACTACAATGACTATCTCAATGAATCTAAGTAATTGGCCCATTCCTGCATCATCTTTCGGCGTTCAGGTAAATATTCTGCATAGTTGTATGCAGCACGGATACTATTACGTTCCCCGTGGGCAAGCTGGCGTTCTATCCAATCGCGATTGTAACCCTGTTCGTTCAGCAGGGTGCTTGCCATGCTGCGGAAGCCGTGAACGGTCATCTCTCCTTTGCCATAGCCCAAACGGCGGAGACCCGCCAATAAGGTCATGTCTGATATGGGCACGGTATTAGCCCGCATGGATGGAAAAAGGAAACGTCCAACCCCGGTATACTGTTGCAAATCTTCCAGAATGCTTATCACCTGCGGGGCAAGGGGCACGATATGCACTTGCCGCATTTTCATTCTGGCGGCGGGTATGCGCCACTCCGCGCCTTCAATATTTAACTCTGACCATTCCGCCCGGCGTAGCTCCCCTGGACGGACAAACACATAAGGAGCCATACGCAACGCAGCCCGCACAATGACATTGCCCGTGTAGGCGTCTATATCCCGCAACAGTGTGCCTATGGCCTTGGGTTCTATGATGCTTGCAAGATTTTCCGATTTTACCGGCACAAGCGCACCCCGAAGGTCGGCGGCGGTATCCCTTTCCGCACGTCCTGTTGCGATAGCGTAGCGGAATATCCGGCTGCAATTCTGCAAAGCCCTGTGCGCTACATCGGGAATCCCTTTTGCCTCAACTTCTCGTAATGCCTTGAGCAATTCCGGCGCTGACACTTGGTTGACGGGCTTTCCTCCAATAATAGGGAAGATATAATTTTCAAGACGGCGGATGATTTTTTCCGCATGTGTATCCACCCACGAGTCCACATTTTTGGCGAACCATTCGCGAGCTACTATCTCAAACGTGTTTTCAATTTCAGCACGGGCAGCGGCCTTGACAGCCTGTTTGTGTGCGGACGGGTCTATGCTTTTAGCAAGTTGGGCTTTGGCTTCATCGCGCTTGTTGCGGGCATCCTTGAGGCCCACAGCAGGATACGCGCCAAAAGAAAGCGTCTTCTGCTTGCCGTCAAAATTGTACGCCATCCGCCAGAGCTTTCCGCCAGTGGGGGAAACATGGATATACAGCCCGCCGCCATCGGATTTTTTTTGGACTTTATCAGTCGCCTTCAGCCCTCGCAAAAAAGTATCTGTGAGCTTGTTCATAACTCCCCCACAAAAAAACTTGGTATCAGAAAAAATCGCCCTTGGCATTTTGCTGTGCATCCGCCGGAAAAGCATATAGTACGGGGCATTTCAGATTCTTGGTATCGACTTCCAGAAAATGCCGGATGCCAAGGAAAGTACCAAATTTCTTGGTATATGTCCACAGACTTTGTGGGACTATGCAGGAGTATTACACTCAGAAAAAGCTAAGTCCCGCAAGGCTTTTTAGGCTTTACGGGACTTACTGAGAGAAACTTTTGGCGGAGCAGAAGGGACTCGAACCCTCGGCCTCCGGCGTGACAGGCCGGCGTTATAACCGACTTAACTACTGCTCCGTAATACAGCTCTTGGGGGTGCCATATTGTCTGGATTGCGCTCCTCCCCCTATGGTGCGTCCCTGTTGTAATTATCCTCATGGAGGATGTCAAGCCCCCTGTGCACCGTCGCCAGGGTCATTCTGTTCTTGACAAAATCTAGAAATGTTGTTATTTGCCATATCTTCAAAGGAGGCAGATATGGCAACTATCAAGTTTTCTCTTTGGGATTTTCT
>Ga0123357_10012272_pt1 | contig 11042 bp, 9 predicted proteins | sample TergutEmb28metaG_FD_89873 | JGI IMG/M metagenome (GOLD analysis project Ga0123357, IMG submission 89873) | Embiratermes neotenicus P4 segment gut microbial communities from Petit-Saut dam, French Guiana - Emb289 P4 | ecosystem: Host-associated > Arthropoda: Insects > Digestive system > Gut ... | reverse complement strand
CCTGCATACGGATACCACACCACCACAGCCAAACCACAACGTAACACCAACACACATCGAACCAGAACAATACAACCCATGAAATAACTCGATAAATAAGTCGCAAGCTCCTGAGGATGGATGTATTAATATCCGAAACATGTTGTGCATTAAATAATGAAATAATAAAGCGAGTGACATCAAGTTGGTCTCTCTTTATTCAACTTTATTCTAATCCTTGTTAAGGCATTCCATAATTCTGCATTCTATTCTTTAAATGTCTACTTCTGTACTTTCATGTTGTCGTTTAAAGAAAATCTGTCCGGCTTTTTCCGTGAGACTTGCCGGTGGTTAAAATTTCCCCTGAATGGGTTACATGTCCAGAGTAGGGTAAGTCCAGTGGTAGGATTGCTACCTTTAGCCTCTGGACTGGCATGTTTAGGGATGGCATTTCCTCCATTCCTGGTGAAACAGTTATACCGCTGTGACTCGGTGGTCATTTCCTCGTTTGTGAGAACAGGGTACACCACGAGAAGGTGAGGATGACTGTTGGGTAGGATAGTACATGCAAATAGAATGCCTCGAACTAGATTACCCTAGGTAATGAAATACTACTTCCCAACTGGCAGAAGGAGTAGTGGTAGACCTTTGAAAAGACTTCTGGGTACGTCAGACCGGAACGGGTCAACAAGTGGCCCAACTCCATGAAAGATATATGATGATGATGATGATGATGATGATGATGACTTCTGTATTTTTCGTGTTACGTGCCCATTTCGCCTGTCTTATTGCAACCACCGTAGTAACGAGTGACGAAGTGTCGAAGTCAGGAATCTCTCCCCTCTGCAATTTTCACCAGCTTCATGGTAATTCCTTTCTCTTAGGCCCCAATGCCTTTTGGGTATTATTACTATTATTTTTATTATTATTATTACTATTAGGTAATTATTACACAGACATATATTGCTATATTTTAATTTTATATCTTATTATGTCCTTACGAAGTATCTAAGCATTTTTTTTGTTTGTGTGTTTCTTGCTAATTTACGTTAATAGTCCTTTGTTACCGGGTGCTGATAAGTCCTTAGCCCGACCAGGAAGGAAACAAACTCGGAAGCATGTCAGGGACGCGCGTGATTTCAACAACATCAAGACGCGAGCTGTCATCAAGTTTTTTTTTCCCCCTGCAAGGCAAGGCGCCGAAGGAAATTCACACCATTCTGACAGAAACATTAGCTTGTTTCCTTCCTGGTCGGGTTAAGGATTATCAGCACCCCTGTATTTGCATATGTGTTTTGTGTGTTTCTGTCGTGGGCCACTTGCCTGTTGACAAAGCACTTTAATAAACAAGAATTACACTGATCCGAATAATTATTCCCGCAGATCCGATCGCACTGCTCGTACCCCTGCGAATGCCCGTCACGGCAGCCCACGTGTCCAGTAGGAGTATCGGTTGCTCGGGATGGCTGCGGTTGCTGCGCCATCTGCGCGCGCCAGCAGGGCGAGCAGTGTGACGGCACGACGCTGTGTGACGAGAAGCGTGGCCTCGTCTGCCAGTACCCACACCGAGCAGCCGTCAAGGGCGTCTGTCAAGGTATTGTCTTCTGATTACAGGAAGTTTTTGACTTACGTACACCGATATGCAGCTACGCCGATACTAGGCTACATTTCTAGGACACAGTATTACTTACTTACTCCATGCAGCAAAGTCATTCTTGAGAAGCTAACCGGTTTTCACTTAGTCAAGAGATTCCCCGCATGTTATAGAACCCGAAGGTTCATTACCGCATTCACAAGTGCCCACCATCTGTCCCTATCCTGAGCCAGCTAGATCCAGTCCATATCCCCACATTCTAATTCCTGAAGATCCATTTTAATATTCTCCTCCCTTCTATGTCTTGGTCTCCCAATTGGTCTCTTTGCCTCAGGACAGAATATATTTGTTTTATGTATGGCTGTCATATATTGTGAATACGTCGAAATACAGTATTCACAGAGGTTTAAATACAAACTGAAACGAGTGCTTAGGTAAGCAATAACCATAATAATAATAATAATAATAATAAATGAAGTCAAGGAACTACAGAAAACAGCCATATCGGGCACTGCACACATACTTCGGAAAGTACTAATGTAAAAGTACAATAGATTCAACACTGAAACTAGCGATAAAAGCACCATGAATAGTAACAAAACAAAATCAATGGCAATGTGGGGGAACCACATACAGAGGGTAAAAATTGTGATAAACGACAATATTATTGACAAGTAACAGATTTTAAATACTTGGGGTATCGCATATCAGAATACGGAAGTGATTTAGAAGATAAATTGCAAGCATATAACAAAATAAACGGAGCTTTACGGAGACATTTTGGAAAACAAATGAACAAAGAAGCAAAGTTAAGAATTCACAACATTACAGCTAAAGTAGCATTGAAATTTGGAAGTGAAGCTTGGGTACTGAAGAAAAGAGAGGAACAGCGTTTAGAAGCACCACAGATGAAATTTTTGAGACACTTACTTGGAATAACAAAATTAGATAAAGAAAAGAATCAATGTATTAAGCAAAAACCGGGAGCACAGAACATAGTAACGGAAATAAAACAGTACCAGAAAAAGTGGCTACAACATGTACAGAGGATGGAAACAAACAGACTACCAAAACAAGAACTACAATATAAACCAAAAGGACGAAGGAACATAGGACGACCGAGGAAGAGATGGAGGGACCAACTTCATCTTGAAGGTCAAGGAACAGGAAACATCTAACCCTTCAGGAACATGATGATGATGATGATGGTTATGATGATGATGATGATGAATAGTAACAACAGAATAGCTGCAACACTATTCCCTAGGGACATAGTTTGTCTCAGGAATATAAATATAGGTACCTTACATAAAGGAGATGATGATGATGATGATGATGATGATGATAATGATGATAGTAAAATAATAGTAATAATAATGGTATAGCTACCATCGAGTTGGCCCACTTTCGACCCGTTCTGATCTCACACATCCAACAGTCTCTTTAGTGACCTTCCTTGGTTCGTTCTGCCTTTTGGTTGGTAGCTTTCTATTGCCCTGTGTAATCTGTAAAAAGACATTCTGCTTACACATCGTGTTCATTTGTTTCTGTAATCCTGCATTTTCTCCAGATCTGGGGTTGTATGTAATTCCTTTGCAATCTCCGTATTTGTTTTGTAATCTGTCCAAGTGTGTACTGCTGTTTTTCTCATAAATTTCATCTCCGCTGCTGTTATTCTTCCAGCGTCGCTTGCTCCGACGGTCCAATTTTCACTGCCGCACAACGAAGCTGCAAGGGGGTAGTGTATTGTTTAGTTTTGTTCTTGTTTTGTTTAAATTTTTGTAGCATAAACACGTTGTTTATAATGCCTGATATTTTCGAATAGTTACGTCTTTTGTTGCTCAGTCGGTATAGCGACTAACTACGGGGCTGGACGGTCCAGGATCGAATTCCGGTGGGGACGAGATTTTCCGCCCGTCCAGACCGGCCCTGGGGCCCACCCAGGCTCCTGTAAAATGGGTACCGGGTCTACTCCGGAGGTGAAGTGTGGCCGGGGCGTGCTGCTGACCACTCACCCCCTTCTAGTGCCGCGGTCATGGAAGAGTACAGCTATACCTGTACCCTCCCTCTGGGCCACACCGGGCCCGTAACGGGGTCACTTTACCTATTTACGTAATTTGTTATCAATGTCCAATTGTTGTTTTCATGTGATATCAAATTTCGCAAGTAGTTAAAGGAATTTATTTTTATATAATTTTACCTATTGGCATTTTATTTCTATCTGGATCTCGTCCATTAAATGCCATCAGTTTGGTTTTATGCACAGATGTAGCTAAACCGTGTCCTTTTATTATACGTATGATTCAATTTAGAAGGAGCTTTCTGCAAGTTATCTTCCCTGTCGAATATACTAACTTGGAAGTCAGCAAATAAGAGCTTTAAGACACAAATAACATAATACACGTCAGTCGTTAACACAACATTTATTTATATACAAATTTATACTTGTCAGGGCGACGTGTTTCGACCTAGTAGATCACCCTCAGACCCTCCAAGAACACAGATCTAAGCGTTGTTTAGTTTTAACGTTGTTTAGTTTTAACGTTGTTTATTTTTATTGTTGTTTAGTTTTAACGTTGTTTAGTTTTAACGTTGTTTATTTTTATCGTTGTTTAGTTTTAACGTTGTTTAGTTTTAACTTTGTTTTTTTTAACGTTGTTTAATTTCAACGTTATTTAGTTTCAACGTTGTTTACTTTTAACTTTGTTTACTTTTAACTTTGTTTACTTTTAACTTTGTTTAGTTTTAACTTTGTTTAGTTTTAACGTTGTTTAGTTTTAACTTTGTTTAGTTTTGACGTTGTTCTTTTTAACGTTGTTTAGTTTTAACGTTGTTTATTTTTAACTTTGTTTACTTTTAACTTTGTTTAGTTTTAACTTTGTTTAGTTTTAACGTTGTTTATTTTTAACGTTGTTATTTTTAACGTTGTTTATTTTTAACGTTGTTTAGTTTCAACTTTGTTTAGTTTTAACGTTGTTTAGTTTTAACGTTGTTTAGTTTTAACGTGGTTTAGTTTTAACGTTGTTTAGTTTTAACGTGGTTTAGTTTTAACGTGGTTTAGTTTTAACTTTGTTTATTTTTAACGTTGTTTAGTTTTAACGTTGTTTATTTTTAACGTTGTTTAGTTTTAACGTTGTTTGGTTTTAACGTTGTTAAGTTTTAACGTTGTTTAGTTTTAACGTTGTTTAGTTTTAACGTTGTTTAGTTTTAACGTTGTTTAGTTTTAACTTTGTTTAGTTTTAACGTTGTTTAGTTTTAACGTGGTTTAGTTTTAAAGTTGTTTAGTTTTAACGTGGTTTAGTTTTAACGTTGTTTAGTTTTAACTTTGTTTAGTTTTAACGTTGTTTAGTTTCAACGTTGTTTAGTTTTAACTTTGTTTAGTTTTAACGTTGTTTATTTTTAACGTTGTTTAGTTTTAACGTTGTTTATTTTTAACGTTATTTAGTTTTAACTTTGTTTAGTTTTAACTTTGTTTAGTTTTAACTTTGTTTAGTTTTAACTTTGTTTAGTTTTAACGTTGTTTATTTTTAACTTTGTTTAGTTTTAACTTTGTTTAGTTTTAACGTTGTTTACTTTTAATTTTGTTTACTTTTAACTTTGTTTAGTTTTAACTTTGTTTAGTTTTAACGTTGTTTATTTTTAACGTTGTTTATTTTTAACGTTGTTTATTTTTAACGTTGTTTAGGTTCAACGTTGTTTAGTTTTAACTTTGTTTAGTTTTAACGTTGTTTAGTTTTAACGTGGTTTAGTTTTAACGTTGTTTATTTTTAACGTTGTTTAGTTTTAACGTTGTTTAGTTTAAACGTTGTTTAGTTTTAACGTTGTTTACTTTTAACTTTGTTTAGTTTTAACTTTGTTTAGTTTTAACGTTGTTTAGTTTTAACTTTGTTTAGTTTTAACGTTGTTTAGTTTTAACGTGGTTTAGTTTTAACTTTGTTTAGTTTTAACGTTGTTTAGTTTTAACGTTGTTTATTTTTAACGTTGTTAAGTTTTAACATTGTTTAGTTTTAACGTTGTTTAGTTTTAACGTTGTTTAGTTTTAACGTTGTTTAGTTTTAACGTTGTTTAGTTTTAACATTGTTTAGTTTTAACTTTCTTTAGTTTTAACGTGGTTTAGTTTTAACGTTGTTTAGTTTTAGCTTCAACAGCCGCTGATATTTGAAAAAGTGGAATTCCTGTTGCGTCTTCTCTCTACCATTTGGTTATTATATAATGTAGGGGTATACTGAACAGTGCCGGCGAGTGAGAGTAACCTTTGCGTACTCCTGTATTAATTTCGACCAGAAATATTTCTAACATAATCCTTGCTGCAGTAACGTGGTCTTTACCTCCAACGAAAACATCTGGAACGAATTTATCTCTGTAAGTCAGGAATTATTCTGTGTACTTCCCACAGACAGTCCTCTCAGCCTCCGTCAGGTGTTCCTGTCAGCACCGTAGGCGCCCTCTGGAATTTCAGTCACTATTCTACACAAATTAAAAATTTTAGAAATTCAATTTCTACCTTCCAGTGAACGCACTGCATTACGAAAACCAACAGACTGGTGTTGTCTGTCCCAGTGGCCGCGCGGTCTAAAGCGTAGTCTGCGGCCGCTCGCTTGCTGGGATTGTGGGTTCGAATCCCACCGTGTGCATGGATGTCTGTCTGTTGTGAGTGTTGTGTGGCGTCAGGTACAGGTCTGTGCAACGTGACGTCATATAATTTGGTCCACCAGTTCAGTATCATAGAGGAATATGCTGCCTTCATTTTTAGAGAAGTATCTTGCTTTTTAACCCAAAGAGCGAGGCAGCAGATACCCCTGAAGTTTTCCTACGAGCCGTCAAAACAACATGACGCCAGTTACCAGAAAAGTGCAATTTTGAAAGTCCCGTATCATTAGTTTGGTATACAATACGGTTTTTGCACTCTTATTTCTCATTCTGACGTTAAGTGTCGGGTCAGGGATTGGCCCAACTTCGCTAATAGACCCAGAATGTCCGTCCATTATTGATGCTCCTCACATACGTGCTGCTGCATTAAATGTGATGCGTTCTAACACCCAGACAAATGCCGCTCACAGCGCGGACCGGCCCTTGTCTGACACATAACGACCCGGTGTGTTCCCGCGATCCGCAATCAATAACACATTTGCAATGAAGACGTTTTTATGACGGCGATTAACTTAACTTGCTTTATACAGCGTGGTGCACGATAAACTGGTGGTTTATGTAGAGCGAATTACGAGAGAATGATGGTTTATACAGCATGGTGCACTATAAACTGATGTGATATACAGAGTGAAATACGAGACATTGGTTGCTTGTACAGCGTGGTGCATGATAAACTGATGGTTTATGTAGAGCGAATTACGAGAGAATGATGGTTTATACAGCTTGGTGCACTATAAACTGATGTGATATACAGAGTGAAATACGAGACATTGGTGGCTTGTAGAGCGTGGTGCATGATAAATTGTTAACTTTTACGGAGTGGGGATCGATATACATATTTTATCACTTATATTTAGTAAGATTTTCTTCCATTGTCACAACACACAACATAGTTACCAATTATCGGAAAATACTTCTTTCCGTCTTCAGGAAATGTACGAAAATATTTTCCGAAAAAATGTGTTTGTGTTGCGTGCTGTGACAATGGGAAAAAGCCCAAATAAATATAAGTAATAAATTTTCAAAAATTTATATATTGCGATAAAGTGATGTCTAACACAGAGTGGAGCAAGAAAAATTGTTGTCTTATACAGCGTGGAAGAAGATAAACTTATGATTTATACACAATGATGGTGCAAGATAGTAAACTGTTACGTGATACAGAATGGAACACGATAAACTGATATCGAGGGGATTGTATTAGCGGTTACGATATGGTGACGTCAGATTACCATGTCTCTGCGTCCTGTGGCTTTGTACTGGCCTCGTGTAAACGTGTCAGGCCCAAGGTGCCCAGAGGGTTCCAGAAAATTAAGGTTCCCAGATTACGTGACAATGGCCCAGGATGGCGGTAAGGTTGTCAGTCTTACGCACCGGCCGCTTTTACCCTCAGGAAATACTCCTAGTACTCATTTCCGTTGGAGGCTGAGTCGACCCCAGGGACATAGTGCGATCAGAAGGATTATGTCAGTGAAAAATTCCAGTGAATCCAGCTGGGATCGAACCAGTGACCTTCCGATTCGTAGCACAGCACTTACTGTGCTACCGTGGTCCCCATTGTCAGCACTACTCACTCTGAAAACTTCGCAGCATAGCGTATTTCCAGTCCTAACGTGTCTGTGGTAGAGATGACAGAGCTTATGGTAGAGCATTCTAATTAAGCACCTGCGTTAAATTATTATTCCACGCGACGTGATGAAAATGTTTGAACCCCTCCAAATCTTGAGGTATATTTAGCTCAAGGTAAGCTGACGGTCAGCTCAGGGTAAGGTCACGGTCACGGATCTTGGTCACAGTATTCACTACTGAACACTTTACGGTACTCGAGCACTCTTCGTTTGGTTTTAACCTTCTAAAGCCTGAGACTTACTGTACGTACAGGTGCCATCAGCTTTCACGTTCAGAAATTCTGTGTTCTGCCGACATTGCACTCATGTGTTTTGTATAGATCTCAGAACAAACAGTGATTATTTCTCTATGTCTAATTCACTTATGAGTTTTTACAACCGAGGCAGACAATGTTTACTGCGCGGTACAGACTGGGTCTTTAAATCAGACAGATACAATTTTGTCCTGAACATGTTCAGAAGGTTAACAAAAAAATATTTGGTAGTAATCGCATTATTGTTGGGTCAAAATGTTCTTATTATTAAAAACACTAAACTCCTGCATGTTTCGGACTTTACTCTTCCATCATCAGGGAGTAAATTGATCGATGTTGTCATTACAAATATTCACCCAGGATGGAAGATCCGGTTTTCGAATCCTGGCACAGACAAAGGGTTCATATCTTCTACAAACTGCCAAGACCGGCTGCGGCGGGGGGGATAGGGGTTCACCCAACATTCTACTAAACGGCTATATGCAGACAAAGCAGCCGGAGCGTGAAGATAACCACCTGTCTACATCTATCTCTCCATATATGCTCTCATGACGAGGGCAGGAAAAACTTTATTGGTACAGTACCTCTTGGGTGTTCCTAAGTTCAACGCCATACAGTTCCCTAATCTATACGGAGATATTCTTAATAGCTTTAGCTGTGGCGGTTACAGTTCCTGCTCTGTTATAACTTTCACATGTTCCCGCACCACGATTCCTTATATCTCATTTTTTGTCTACCATTAATCTACCTCTACAGACGATATTTTCTTATGCTGTTACGCAAGGCAGCTTGTATATGTGAAACATTTTTCGTAATAATAATAATAATAATATTTATTAACTGCAATTAGGTTGTCACCCGGTGGCAGTGGTTATTTTAATGTATACAAAATATGAAATTGGTTACTAATAAATTTAAGTTGGGAGGGCTACATGAGAAACATTTAGTGGGAACTTGGAATCTTGGGAACCATCTCAGCATTTGCTTTTAGGCACAGGGAAACCAAGAAAAACCTATGTCGAAGTGGCCGGTCGCAGGACCTCCCCAATACTGACTTCTAGCCAGCAGTCCAACATCTAAAGTAAAAACAAATACACATAAGATGACAACAACAACACACAATACAACTACAGAAATAAGCACAGGACAACTGACCACAATATACACAAGACATCTTAAAATACAACATGTACAAAAGGTAAACAACACCGAGGTAAGAAAGTACGTATATAGTTCCTAGTATTTTTTACCACACATATTGTACGTACTCTTTCACTTCTCACCACTTTACTACTCATATAAATTTTTCCAATAAAGTCTCGTTTTCCCCCATTCCCTACACTGCACTTCACTTCACTTCATTTCACTTCACTACACTTTTAGATGATTTTTATTTCATTTTACTTCGCTTCTCTACACTAAATTCCATATGTGTACAAAAGAATCTTCGTTTCTCTTCTAATATCTTAAGGGATACCAGGAACTGAATCCTCTCCAGTCCGCACCCCATGTCAAATAAAAAGCCCTCCGGCAGACGGCCTCGTCAAGGTGTGACAACCAAGCTATCAGCTACATCCTGAAGATGGGGACAGGGGTCATTCCCTACAACGTCGGAGAACTGTCACACCCTGACGTCGCTCTCTGTCCTGGAAGATGTTATTGAATTCTGTCGCCGCGAGTTCTTCAAGACATCCCCTAAGTTGACGTCTTTGCCACTGTCCACATGAGGGTGTAATGAAGTAATGCTGGCTGCTCTGTCTAGATAGCGATTCCAGTGGCCGAGGGGTTCAAGGCCGCTCGCTTGCCGGGATTTCGGGTTCGAATCCCACCGGGAGAATGGATGTCTCTGCCTTGTGAGTCATTTGTGTTGTCAGGTAGTGGTCCCTAAGACGGACCGATCACTCGTCTAGAGGGGTTCTACCGATTTTGATGTGGCTGAGTGTGTTTGCGGAACCTCAACAATGATGGGACCTTGGCTCATTAGGACTGTCGGGTCAGTATAGGAAATTGTGCCTGGATCTCTCTTGTGATACCTACTGGGATGTGACGCCGTGTCTGAGGGGGCGTCCTTACCGACATTTCCAAGTATCATAGCGCCTTAAGCTTTAGGGTCAGGCAGTCCAAGAATTCCTTTATGAATATAGTAAATAGCATGCATAAGCTTCAGCATTAAGAGAATCAAATGTGATTTTTCCTATAATTAATTACAGAAAAAAAAGGAACTTAACTTGGTGGAAGATAGTCAACCTAGCGGAATGCAGTCCTTCTTGAGAAGCTTGTAGTTGTTGGCTACTCTTAGTCAAGAACATTACCAGTTAGTACGGAACCCGAAACTTCGTCACATTGATCGCAACAGACAGCCAGCAGTACCTGTCCCTAAACAGATCAATCCAACACACGCCTTCGTGTCCTGTCCTTTTACGATTTATTGTAATCCCCACCCCCCGCCCCCACATTCATGCCTAGCTTTGTCCATGTCGTGTCTTTCTAAACAAATTTTTTTATATATTTAGTATTTCCCTACACCCTAAATTTCTACAGTTTTCATTAAAATTTCGTATTCTTATAGTTATTATTTTCGTATTTGTTTCTGTGTATTCAGTGTTTTCCTTTCTGTGTATTTGTGAATTTTTTGCGTTTTATTTGTGATTTTGTGCCCCATATATATATATATATATATATATATTTGCCACTTGTGCTGTTAAGCCTTTAGGTTAATAAATACACATTTAATTGAAAAATAATAATAATAAAATAGAGACGATTGGGACTATTTCAAAGTCATTCAGAAAATACGTGAGCAATATACCAAGAAAACATGAAGTCAAGGAACTCCAGAAAACAATCATATTGGGCACTGCACACATACTTCGGAAAGTACTAATGTAAAAGTACAATAGATTCAACACTGAAACTAACGATATAAGCACCATGAAT
>Ga0123357_10012271_pt1 | contig 11043 bp, 5 predicted proteins | sample TergutEmb28metaG_FD_89873 | JGI IMG/M metagenome (GOLD analysis project Ga0123357, IMG submission 89873) | Embiratermes neotenicus P4 segment gut microbial communities from Petit-Saut dam, French Guiana - Emb289 P4 | ecosystem: Host-associated > Arthropoda: Insects > Digestive system > Gut ... | reverse complement strand
TGGCCTTGATCGTTCACACTGCTCCACCCCACACCCGGCTGGCGGACGTCTTGGTGGTGGGGCGCAATGGATTTTTGTTTTTGTGTTTTTTTTCTGAGTTAGCGAAAGGGACTAGATATTGGCAGGGCGGAAGAAACAAAACTCTGTCACAGCCATGTGATGAGAAACGGGCCATAGGTCTCGCGATTGTAGTGCACCTAACAAGTTACCTTCACGACCTCAATACGAAACGTCAAGGAAAAATTTAAATTGCGGTGTGACATCTTATAGCGTCGCATATTGCCTTGTATTTCTCACTAAGTGCATAAACTAAAACCAACAAAATACCCTTTATTTACGGAAAACCCCTAGTTGTCTGCAGTTTGTCACTTACATGTACCGGTACTCGCAGGTCATTATCAAGGATCTTCAAATAGTAATTACAAAGAGAATCGTATAGAGATACGTAACTGTACAAATCAACAAAACACTTATGCATATACATATATAATAGTATGAAAAGTTAAAGATACAAGGAGTTAAAAGAGGCCAATATTTGTTTAAAGTGCCTGTGTTTGCCAAGCCCTTGTGCAGTCGGTACAGTGACTAGACCATGGGCTGGATATCTGAGCAATCGCAGTATAATTTCTGTCAGAGGTAAGACAATTTTATCTTCCCCAAAGTGTCCAGACCGGGCCAGGAGTCCACCTAGCCTCCTGTTTCAAGGGAACCAGGGGCACTGTCCCCAGCAGCCGGGGCACGAATCTGACCACGTACCTCCCTCCAGTACCCAAGTTAAATATAACAAAACCCAGAAATCTCCTTTCAGCTATTAACCAACAAATGCACCTATATAACTTTCACTTAAAACACTTTAAAACACTTAAAAGTGAAAGTTATATAGGTGCGTTTGTTGGTTAATAGTTGAAGTGATTTTACGAAATGCACGGTGCAACGATGAGATCCAGAAATCTCCATTCTTAGTCGACATTGAGTTATGTGCAGCATTAGATTCTGCGCAGAAATCTGTACAATGCTGTACATTTGCTTACTATGAAATCTAATAAATTATCGCTGTTCTTAGAGGATCGGCTCAGTCGTTATAACAATCAGCTATTTCCAGTCCGTATGTCAGAAGTAAACTTGTCAGTCTCCACGGCAAGCAATAAGGGCAGTGCAATACCGTCATATGATCATGCAGCAATTAACAACTCAAGAGAGAAATAATACCGTTTAACATGTACGGCAATTTAACCAAACAATAAAATAAACAAGGTACAAATTCATTAATCGAGAGTAAAAGCAGTCCCCTTACAGGCCTGGAGTGGTCCAGACGGTCACAGGAAGTTAAGGTTCCCAGATTTCATGACAACGGCACAGGATAGTGATAAGGTTGTCAGCCTTACGCAATGGCCGCTTTTACCCCCAGTAAATGCTCCTGGTACTCATTTCTGTTAGAGGCTGAGTCGACTTCAGGGCCATAGTGCGACCGGAAGGATTTTATGTTAATGAAAAATTCCAATGACATCAGCTGGGATCGAACCAGCGAACTTCCAATTTGTACCACAGCACCTTAACCACTGTGCCACCACGGTCCCCCCATTAATCTAGAGTACATTTATTATTTAGCCTCTCCTACATGCTTCGACCTTCTCGACCATCTTGAGGGATACCGTTTAATACCACAAGCTCATCAAGTCTGTTGCTTATTTTGTTAAAATCAAGGAAATAAGTAAAATAAATAAATAAGTAAAATAAATAAATATAACATATTACATCCTGATGTAGCCAAAAACAATAAAATTGTAAAAACACCTCATCGTGTAAATCCACGTTAAAAGATGTGTTGTTCATTCAAAATGTATAAAGCTGATATAAATGAATTATTATCCACTTATGCAATCTAGCAGACGGCAAATATATATATATATATATTTATTTTTTTTTTTTCAGCTCCTTTAAATCTGTTTGCCTTGAGTTCCCCAGACAGCGTGTATTGCCGCATCTGTGCTGTGGTAAAGTGCAGCAGTTCATCGTAAATGTCAAACCTAAGCTTGTACAAATTTGTCGCTGCGAATGTGTTCACCTCTTGCAAGCAAGGATGCCTCTTGGTATAACATTTGCAGATGTTAAGCAATGACACCGTGTCGATTTGTAAATAGTTACAGATGTGAGCATCACGACCCCTCCCGCTGTTTACCAGGCAACATGTTGTAATATCTTAGAAGTATTTAATCTTCGTGACGAATTCATACTGAATCGAGAGGGATGTGAAAGGAAGCGGTCATGGCCTAAGTTGAGGTACCGCCTCGGTATTTTCGTGCAGAAAGTGAGGAAAACCATGAAAAAAATTTCAAGCTAGCCGGCCTCAGAATTCGCAACACAAAACGCAGTGCCTTGTCTTACATTTAGTCATATTGGAATCGAAATAAAAACTAACATGTCGCTAAACTGACATTAGTTAGTTCTTATAATAAAACAAAACAGATGCACCAGTTTCTGGAATTTATTTTTGGAATAGAACTCTACATGTTTCGGACAGTATCTCTGTCCATCATCAGGAGTCTAGCACTGTACACACAGCAATGGTATACGTCATACTGAAATTTCAAAAATGGGTAAAATTACTAGTGTATATACAAAAATAAATTCGAGAAATTAGTGCATCTCATTGGTTTATTATAAGAATATATCACGACGCATGGTCCTCTGAATGTCAAATTCGTCATGTACATGTATATACACTAGTAATTTTATCCATTTTTTAAATTTCAGAATGACATATACCTATTGCTGTGTGTACAGTACTAGACTACTGATGATGGACAGAGGAACTGCCTGCAGGTAGCATCATCGGTGCTTTATACCACAAGCTGTAAACACAATCTAGTGCTCCTGAGGATCGGCGAAATTATCGCCCGAAACACGTTGAGCTGATTGAAACTGTTAATAAAAAATATCATTCTTGCATCTAGTCGGCTGTTTATATTATTATATTCTCAGCCTTAGTTGTTTGATATGTTTGGAAGGCATCGCTACTTTCCTTGTCCACATACCGGCTAAGGGGGGCTGTGGTGGCACAGTGGTTAAGGCGCTGTGCTACAAATCGGAAGGTCGCTGGTTCGATCCCAGCTGGTGTCATTGGAATTAAAAATCCTTCTGATTACACTATGGCCTTGGGGTCGACTCAGCCTCTAACAGAAATGAGTACCAGGAGCCTTTCTTGGGGGTAAAGGCGGCCGGTGTGTAAGGCTGACAACCTTACCACCATCCTGTGCCGTTGTCATGAAATCTGGCAACCTTAACTTCCTGGAACCCTGAAGACCACACCAGGCCTGTAACGGGACTGATTTACCTTACATACCGGCTAACGTTAACAACAGACATAATCGACTGAAAGTACATGACTTTGAACAGCAGCATTCATAAATTGACATTAACTTTATCGAAAAATGTAAAGGTAAAAAGTAAAGTGATACCGTTACAGGCCCGGTGGCCCAGAGGGTGGGTAGAGGTATAGCTCTACTCTTCCATGACCGCGGCACTAGAAGGGGTGAGTGGTCAGCAGCACGCTGCGGCCGCAGTTTACCCACGGGAAAGACCCGGTACCCATTTTACAAGAGGCTGGGTAGGCCCCAGGGCCGGTCTAGACGGGCGGAAAATCTCGTCCCCACCGGGATTCGATCCCGGACCGTCCAGCCTATAGTCAGTCGCTATACGGACTGAGCAACTCGGCCCACTATCGAAAAACGTACCTCATGAAAATTTACGGCTTGTTTTGTTTGTAAAAAGTAAGTGTACAACGTGCACTTTTAGAAATCTCATAGTATTTTACCCTGAAGATAGAAGCAGAATTTTTCCCCGAGACATTGATCCATCCTAGCAGTATCAAACATGTTGTCATAACCCACACGACCGCAAGTATCAGAAAAAAATGTCTTAGTGGACATGTAGAACGTAATTCGCGAAACTGGGGGAATTACCACCGTAACAAGAAATAACATTTCACAGCGTATGCAGCCACAGTGTGGAAGTACGGCAATTATGGAATACGGACCTCTTGGAAGAACAGCACAGGGAAATCTAGGAATAGGAGAAATAAAAATCTGAAAGATTTGATAGGGTTAGAGATTTAGACGTAAGTGAAGATTTCTTTCGATGTCTTCTGGGTTATATCACCACTGTCCTCTTGCGTAATTACCCTGTGGATGGAGACCAAGTGTTCTTCAGAAACTCAGCGGGCTATGCGATGGTGCAACCCAAATGACCACCGTCGTTATGGAATGGGAAATGAAGTGGAATATGTCCGGCCGGACTGAACAAAAATGAAGTTTACTTTTGGGTAACATCATCCCACCGTATTGGTACAATTAACTTATTCTGTAGTTAACCGATTTATTGTGTTGTAATAATCGGATAACTATAGAATACACTAAAAAGTTTACTGTAAGAACTTAACTGACGCCGTATTGTCTGGATGCAGCGAATTCGCCTGACGCGTCCGTACATTTCTACCAAACGATATGGTGTCACGTAGTAGAAGACAACAATCTTTATAGTCACCGGCATGAGAATCTTAAATCTCAGTTACCGTAAGACTGTCCATCCGTGAGTGAATGTTATATAAGGAGGGTTACAAATGTGTGTCAGCGAGCCCACATTGACCCACTGGGCAGCTCTCAAGTGGGTCACTGTCACTGCCATTGCCACAGTGACCCACTGCCTCCAAGGTTCTCCAGGTATTGCAGTCCGTTGGTTCCGGGTCCCTGGTGCGACATTCAGAGGTAGATCACCTAAATATGTGGTTAATTCTCCAAAGCCCGGTGCTCAGTTAAACAATACACAAAAAATATATTTCTACTTCGCACAGAATACGCTACGTCTCCGTTACAAAGATCGCGTGGTTAATTATGTTGAACGTGCGAAGGGAGGAGAATAGCTGTTTATTCTGACAGTCAAACGAAACACAAATATGTTTTACATGAGTTCGCAAAACAGTTGCGAAAACAGACTTTAAGCCTCGTCATATCTCTACGTACATCCCTCTTTCTGAATGGGAAAGCGTCATCGCCAGATTTCATATTTTGGATTCTTACTACGATTATTTGACACTTGTCTACTTTGGTTAAAATCGCACAAAAGTAACAGAAAATTAAGTGATTGATCTTTTTAGCTGAGCTTTATATTTCTGTGAGGCACGAAATGAGGCCGAAGAAAAAGTTAGAGATCTAAATACAACAACCGATCATAATCGATAGGTCACCACTTCTCAGATATCGATTATGATCAATAGCAAATGTTGCTACAATGAGAAGAAACCTTACAGGGTGTGTTGTAAAAGAATGTCGCTCGTCATCGTCAGTGTTTTTCTTGAAAACAGGCATGAATTTAAAACGTAGGGCATTGCATGTGGTATTTGCTTAACGAGTTAACAGAAAAGAGGGTTGTGTAAATCTTTTTATTATGCCACATCCGAGAAGCCAAACTCACCCAGCTAATCAAGAAATTGTTCATCTTGTATAGAATACATAATTTCATTAACACGTCCACCACTGCATTTCGCACCCTCACTGTGCTCACGATACTCGTACATTATCAGAACAAGCGAACTGTCCGCTTCAGTTAACATGAAATTAAAACTGTAGGCGCCGTTATTTGGCATGTCATTATTTCGACATTATGTAATCTCTTCAGCTGAGAAATTCGTTAAATAAATTAAGAACATAGTCACAACCCAGCAACTGTCACGACTTTCAGTACATTCACGGGGAAACCTCGAAGAAAGAGGTCACCAAGAAAGCCAAGGCCCAAATTGAAGGAAAGCATTGAAATGCACGTTACAGTAACACGTTGTAACGTACAGTGCTCTGAGCTAGACCGGGTGCATTCCGTATATAAATCCTTCCGTGTGACTTTCCACATTAAAAACTATCGAACAGGCGAACTGCGAGTATTGCGCACCATTGAGACCTACACGCTGTCTTACAGCCAGACAGTCAAGGCTTGTGCACACTGACATTAAGCACGCTGACATTACAGCGGAACACCATTAGTAACACACTTCGTCAAAAAAAGTATTGGAACTCCGGCCCGCCCTAACTTCAAAATTTCTGGAAAGGCAGCTAGCTGCATTTGTATAGAGATGCTAAACGTGCATTAGGAAGTCTACCGCGTAATAAAACGAAATAAGCAGCCCTGCCATGTGAAGGATAAACAGAAACGACGTCAAAGCAACTATCCACCGTTTTCCTAAAATAGGAACAGACCAGTATAACGGGCAGTTCACCAATAAACAAGAGCGTTTACAACTCTGTCAGTGACGACTTGACCAACTGCTGGTAGTCGATGGGTGAGTGAATAGTCTTACCCTAACACGCACATTAAGTAATAGGCGTTTCAGCAAGAGCTAGTAGTTCCATACGCCCCAACGTTTCATAAGTAATTCTTCTAATTTCCCTGGCATTAATACGTAGCTGCACATGACACTGAAGCATCTCAAAAGCAACAAAGTAACGCACTTTAACATTCTGATAATAATCAAGTTAAAACTTCTATACAAACTTTTTATGAAAGTAGCTTTGATAAACTACGGACCTCCTATCTTCATGTTTGTACCGTGCATCAGTGACGGTTAAAACACTTTATTATCCAACAGATGCACAAATATATAATTCGTAGATACAATTAGAATTATTATAAAATATTTAAAATTGCTCCAACATGTTTCGGATCACAAGGGATCCATCATAAGGGAGCTCTATACAGTGCTTGGCTAAAATTACAGTAATGGTTCTATCTTGTCCGTTGATATGGACGTAGTCGGTGTTGTGGCAGCGTATGCCTGTCTAGACTGTGCAGTACACACAAGCACCACGGGCAAATATGCTGCCATAACACCGACTACGTCCATATCAACGGACGAGATAGAACCATTACTGTAATTTTAGTCAAGCACTGTATAGAGCTCCCTGATGATGGATCCCTTGTGATCCGAAACATGTTGGAACAATTTTAAGTATTTTAAATATTTTATAACAATTCTAATTGTATCTACGAATTATATATTTGCGCATCTGTTGGATAATATAGTATTTTAATACGGATATCCTAATTACTGCCTAAGTATAGGCGTTTGATTAATACAAGGAACTGGTATAGAACATTCCTTCCTCCCCCTACGGCGCTACAGCCCATAGTGGACCAGGGTCCTCTCATTGTCGAGGCTTCACGATCGCACTTAGACATACACACACACACACACTTGGTAGGACTCGCTCTGGAAGGTGATCTGCTCGACGAAGAGATCTCTACATGACAACACACAACATATCCATGCCCCTGGCGGGATTCGAATTCGCAATCCTAGCAGGCGAGCGGCGGCAGACCCATGTCTTAGACCGCGTGGTTACTGAATACTATTAATATACTACTGTTTATTACGGTTATTTATAGTTTTTTTAGTTATGCCAAGCAATGCTTTTTAATTAAAAAAAGCGAACATATGTAACAGAACGTCCTTGAAGGACAGCAGGTACGACAACTTTGTTGTTGTAAATTTTCAACGTGTGATGATGGTTTACTGAACACTGTACATTTCCAGCCACTCGATAGCAACGCATATTTCCAGCCACTCATCATGCACTGTACATTACCAGCCACTCGGTACGCACAGTAAAACGTTTGCAGTTACTGCACACGCTCTGTATATTTCCGGCCACTCGGCACGAGCTGTTAATTTCCAGTCACTGAGCAGGCACCGTGCATATCCAGCAATTCAACATGCACTGCACATTTTCACGCACTCAGCAGGCGCTGTACAACACTGCTACTCCCTGAACACTGTGCAAAACACCAGCCACTCATCATGTATTGTACATCTCCAGCCACTTAGAATGCCGCACAATTTCCGTCACTGAACACGCAATGTACAACATTTTCAGTCACTCAGCACGCGCCGTGCGACTCTTCCAGTCATTGAACACGTACTGAACAAATGTTTCTCTTTATGCATTGTACTGGCCAATTTCCATCAATACATCAAAGACTTACATGCTTATGTCCCATCGATTGCTATGGTTATCACAGTATTCCCGTCTATTCAGCCAATCTGACGCATCAAATCACGAGTTCACTGAATGTGCATGTATAAATTAAGAGGAATTGGTCCAGACTGTAACAACGACGAAGGCATAAGCAACTGATCCACAGCGACATAATAACTATAAATAAATAACACAAACATATATATACAGGGTTATTCGAAATGACTGTCGGGGTTTTAACAACTTGTCAAACACAATACACTTGAGATAGGAGTATATGTGTTTTTTATTTAATAGAACAACACTCCAAGTTTTTGTTACATACCTTACAGATGCTCTATATGTGCACCCTTTGTGATTCTACAAACATCAACACGATAATCGAGTTCGTTCCAAACTGTTTGTAGCATGTCAGCGCTGATGGTTTCAGTGGCGGTTCTGATTCGTACCTTCAGTTCCGGGATACTTGCGGGAAGAGGAGGAACGTAAACCTCTAGATCCATCAGTGCAACTACATACTCCTATCTCAAGTGTATTGTGTATGACAAGTTGTTAAAACCCCGACAATCATTTCGAATAACCCTGTGTATATGATGTGTATATATGTATGTATGTATGCACGTATGTATGTATGTATTTATGTATGTATGTATGTATGTATGTTCGTAGTATGTACGTATGTATGTATGTACGTATGTGTGTATGTATGTACGTATGTTCGTAGTATGTATGTATATATGTATGTATGTATGTTCGTAGTATGTATGTATGTATGTGATATTCTGGGCTGTGGTATTGTGCACGCTGGTAGGTGGTTATTACTGTTTTGGAAGAACATGCTGCATCCATTGTCAGGGTGTAAGTGGTAGGCCTCACCAACCTACTGGACTACATGGTGTATAACACAGAAGACCATGGTACGAGCATTAATTTTTGTAAAAGAAAAACAGAAAAGGGTGTAAGTCACAGTGTAGTTCACAAGTACAGAATGAAATTCGGTCCAGCTGATTAGGTATGGATAGTTGGTCACAGACAGAGGGACGGGTAGTTATGGTTTTAATATTCAAATAACGCGTAAATGTCTTAGGTCTCGAGTAGGCGAATATTTTGTTATGTGGCGTCCTTGTTTGGGTTTGGTGAAGCTGATGCCTGATCTGATGACACGAAACACAATACACGTAAGCGGAAACGTCTGACAGCGCATACAGAATATAACGTGGCAGGAAGTGGTCGTGACCTAATTGCAGGTACTACCCCAGTAATGCCTCGATATTTCGGATCTATTTACCAATTCTGTCAGTGACCCAAATTATATAGTGTCAAGTTATTGAGTGAAGATGAATGACGAATTGGAAAGGAAGCGTGTGGTAGGCCGTCATGAACTAACTGTAGACAGAATATAGCCTAGAGGATACAAAGAAAACCATGAAACACCAACCACTATTTTCAGTTACAACGTCACGGGGTGAGGGGGAGGAAGCTAGTAAAAATGACCGGTGCCCGGCGGTGCGGAAGGGGGTTCGGGGCCCGACTGTGTTGCATACGTTTTTACCTTTCTCGGTATCATTATCTGTCGAGTGTACTAATTAGCCCTTTCCGACCCAGCCCAAGTCCCTCCACAACTGAGAGTCAGTCTTTCAGATTTAGTGTAAGTACTGTTAGCCGGTCCGCCCATGTTGGGGACCCGCAGAATTTTTTTCCACCGGGGCCCGAACCTGTACTGAATGCACTGAGGAAAACTATGAAACGGTCGAAGATTCCGAGATGTGACGACGCTGCATCGCGATGGGTGAAGGGCACACGACGTTTCGAAGGTACGTGGTGCCTTCATCTTCAGGGCTCAAGTGGTCCATGAAGCATTTTTCTTTCCTTCGAAACAATGGAAACCATTCACAGTAGACATAGCGTCATGTGCCAGAAGATCGGAACCCTGCATTACACCGCTAAGAAAATCTCCAAACTCACAATGAAAATATCATTTAAGATAGCCGATCAGAGGGTCAAGATTTAGAACCGGAGCATATGATGGCGTGTCACGCACTCGATGGTGACGTTCCCTGATATAATGCGTGAAAACCTGGAGAATAGGATGAGTGGCGGAGTGGTAATGAAAGTGTGTATGAGGGTAATGTCACTGTTTTCAGAATACTGTGTAGAAGGTTAAAGTGTGCATTCTTTCAGGGTCACGATGTGATTCGTAGCTGTTAACAATGACGGACCGGAACACGATATTGGTCACGCAAGGAAGACTCCGTGACCTCGTGTCATTTTATATAATTCCTTACATAATACAAGCGTTATTTCGAGAAGCAGACAATTAAGAAGTTCAAGTACTGGTACTGCGTTCGGGGAGTAACCGGTTCGAACATCGGCCGGTGTCCTACCTACGTGGTTTTGTGGTTTTACCCTGTATCTCCGGGAGAGACTCTTGTCCTTGTATGTCCTTCCTTGCGTGCCACGTCTGTATTCGGCATACTGACCACTCCAGCATCGTGAGAACCCCCCTAAATCATACTTGATATACTCTACAATAAAATTTACATTTTTTATTTTAAACATCTGTAGATTTGGTAAATGTTTAAGGACATTCGGAGGAAATAAGTTATGCCTTTCCGCAATGCAGTATTTGTTTACACATTTGTTTACAGTGTGCAACAAATTTAACCGAACAAAGCCATCGAGTCGGTAGCACTCTTGCTTCGTATCTGGAAGGTCTCGGGTTCAAATCTCGGCCAAGAGCAGAACAGAACTATCGAGACTTAAGTATTTTGTAATTTTCCTCTGTTCCTCCAAGAAGTCGCTGGGACAGTACCGTAAATTACACTATGGCCGTTTTTTTCTTATCATTTCCAATTTATTTTTTACCATTGACCCTACCACAGTACGCTACATAATCTAACAACTAAACACAGTCACTAAATAAACCAAAATCGAAGAAAACAACTCAGAATCAATTCCTGTCAGGGGCAGCAAAAGACAATTTCGTGTACAATGGCTATCGTGCACAATTTCCTCGGGGGGG
>Ga0123357_10012269_pt1 | contig 11043 bp, 7 predicted proteins | sample TergutEmb28metaG_FD_89873 | JGI IMG/M metagenome (GOLD analysis project Ga0123357, IMG submission 89873) | Embiratermes neotenicus P4 segment gut microbial communities from Petit-Saut dam, French Guiana - Emb289 P4 | ecosystem: Host-associated > Arthropoda: Insects > Digestive system > Gut ... | reverse complement strand
TGTTGCATAAGCAATGCTTTGGACGGATCCGAAGACGACATTCTATGGGAGGACGATGGTGAAGATAAAGATGATAGTGACTGGGTGACGGATAACGATTGAGATATGAGTGACGACGGCGAGTATGATGAATAATAAATTATAAATATTATATAATATTATAAATAATAAATAAAATAATAAATTATTGTATTGTATTGTTCTTACGGCACGTACAACGGCTCTATCATTTTTCCAAAATCCAGCTCACGACCGCGAATCTAATCTGCACGCGATTCTAATCCGCATCTGATTTTTTTAGCCCTCTGAAACTGTAAAAAGGGTGCGGATTAGATTCGAGAATTTGCGGTATATAAGCAGTCTAGCAGGTGTAAGAATGTGCTCGAGCACGCCCTTCTACCTGCTAGACTGCTTACAAAAATGCTAGACTACTTAAAAACATATATGCTTGGAAAATATACCATACAAAACTGATGATGAACACATGACGTTCGAAACATGTAGAAGACATGAGGAACTGAATTAAAACATTGATTTAAAAGTGTGTATTTTGTTGGTTAACATTACATAACTGTATCATAATGCACGGTACTACAAACATAAAACTACATAACTACTCCAAAGTATACAAAACGGCTTCTAAACTTTTGGTTGTCCGACTCAACTTTCCTGTGTATTTCTCACCCCGTGTACATGTCACCTTCTATGATTTGATCAACCCAATTATAAAGTGACGAATGACGACTGTAAAGACATTCTACAATATTTCTTGGCAATTCACAAATCAAATCTAATCAAATATCCGTTCTAGTCAACCCGTACAGAAGGTTGGGTCTGCTTCACTGAGGTTTGTTCGCAGTTCGTAGCCATTTTGTCTACGTCCATGTGCAGTACTTTTTTATAAATCCTTCACATGAATGTACTGCCCGTATTTCTAAAGTTAAAAAGTAAATCCCTCTAACCAAACGGCGTTTCAAATGTTACACTATAACCACTTCCTATTTTCCTACAAATTTTAGCTCAAGAAGAATGAGACTGGTGGGGCATGTGGCACGTATGGGGGACAGGAGAAATGCGTACTGGGGTTTGGTGGGGAAACCTAAGGGGAAGAGTCTACTTGGAAGACCTAGGCGTATATTTGAGGATAATATTAAAATTGGCATTCAAGAAGTGGGACTGGGAGAAAGAACTGGATTGATACAGTTCAGGACAGGGGCAGGTAACGGGCATTTGTAATTCCATAAAATGCGGAGGATTTCTTCACTGAGGACTTGTTAGTTTCTCAAGAACGACTCCGTTCCATGGAACTGGTTAGTTATCTATAACTCTTAGCTATCATCTTTGTTATCTTAAATTTTCTCTCTGCTCTTCTTCTACTTCCCAATATTATTCTTATAACTGCGATATCAAAACTTCTCATTTTCTTATAATAAAAGCCAACAAGATTTCTCAACTTCATTTTGGTAAAGAACTCTACATGGTTCGGACAGACTTACTGTCCATCATCATTAGTCTTAATACTGTATTCACAGCAATTGTTATGTTGATTGTCTGCTAGCCAGGTCAAGACCTCGCTAGCAGACAATCAACATAACCAGTATGACAAAAACCAATTGCTGTGAATACAGTATTAAGACTACTGATGATGGACAGTAAGTCTGTCCGAAACATTAAGAGTTCTTTACTAAAATAAAGTTGAGAAATAGTGCATCTTGTTGGTTTTTATTATAAGAATATATCACGATGCACGGTGCTCTGAATGTCAAAACTGCTCAGTTTATGCGAATTTTGAGGTTCTCACAGCACCGTTGATGAAAATTCAATGTTTCTGGTACATTACCCTGCGTCCACTGGTAAACAGGCACTGATGTTTCGGTGGAGGTTACTGACTCCATACTAAAAGCCTACAGATCCAGTAAGATCTCAACTTCAGTTTATGTTCTTTCCTTAGACCGAGATTCTATTAAAGAGTGAAATGATTATTTTCTACCTATTAACACTGAAATGGGGGAAAACGAGTAAACAGCACACCCAACAGTTATCGGATACGCATAACACTGTTAAGTTACATTGATTTTAATCGTGAGATTCTTTCATTCCAGTAGCGAAATACACATACATGCCTTACGATTGGTTTACATTTTCCTAAGTCCTCTGAAACTTTTTAAAATTCGGCTCGCTTACTCTTGTCTTCTTCATACCTGATTGAAGAGACATTTAAACAATACACAAATCATTTATTTGATTGCCAATCTACACCTATGTATATTTCAGTACAAGAATATAAAAAACACGTGTATTAGTTTGTTATTTTTGTCTTAAACTACAGCATCCACACAAAGATGTTTTTAAAACTGATCTATGTTTTGCCGTCAGCCAAAAAAAATTTTATTACTACTTTCAGTACGTGTTACATGTTTCGGTCGTATTGACCATCAACAGGAGTTTAAATATACGATTTTAAAACTCAAAATAAAATGCTCATATTATATTTTAAATTTGTGATATATCAAAAATTGTACAAGCCAAAATAATATGATACACAATGGGACGAATTTTTAGCCCCCCCCCAAATACACGGAACATCTACATCTTCTACCCATAAATTGTTCACAAGTGGAGTTGAGCTATGGAGGTTCAGCGCCATTCATTTTAAAGTCTTACACGTTTGGACGAAATTAGACCTTAATATTTGAATCATTTTATACACTTAACAAGACTTAATAAACAATATCGCGGATCGCAGTCAAAAGGTTAATAGGCATGCGCTGCTTCGGGAGGTGCCGGTTTCAACTCTAGATCCAGATAAGCAACTAAGGTTTTTCGCTGTTTGCCTCATACAAATACCGGGACGTAACTTTCAGGTGAGACATCCCCATTGTGTTGATAGGATCACAAGTAGGGCAGAATGTAGTGAAACACAACTTTTGATATTTATATTGCTAAGAGGTGTTTACATAGCTTGTCTTAACAACTGCATGTTTCGGCCTCTATAATGGCCATCAACAGGTTGTACACAGGTGTACAACCTGATGATGGATACTATAGAGACCAAAACTTGTAGTTGTTAAGACAAGCTTTGTAAACAATTCTTAGCAATATAAATATCAAAACTTGTGTCTGACTACATTTTACCCTACTTGTGACCGGGAAGTAAATTAATCAGGCTAAGGCCCATTCTTTCCAGATAGTTTCCAATTTAATATCATATTATGCGACGTTACGTATTCAGTGTCGTTAAATACAACAAGAATCAAGTCGCGTTGAATTAATACTGGGTAGTCTAAATTCCTTCCATTACGCAAGTTCTAAAAAGTGGATGGGTTATGTTCGCTTTAATCCCTTAAAGACTGATTTTCACCCGAAATATAATTAAAGACTTAATCCGCAGTATGCGGTGAACATTGGCATCTCGCCATTACATAAACCAATGCGTTAACTATGAGCAGTGCACTAATCTTACTTTTGTTATGGAAATAATATGAACCACATAAATACATTGGGTGGGCGGAATGTAAGGTATTTGAAGATTAAACAAGGCGGTACATATACTAAAGCGTTAAAGGGGTATGAAGGAATAATTCAATTTAACAGCTACATTATTTAAATGCCGCAAATGCTTATGGGGTTCCTCGCCAAGCATTCACCGGAGGTAAATATAAGTGAGAGGAAAGCAGTAGGAATTTTTAACAAATGAAACACACATACATATATCTACGGATACGTGTTTAACGATCATTTATTTCGAGAAAACAGGTAGTTTGTTAGGAATATACTACAGGTCACCGAAAATATTCCAGGGGCACTGCGTACACGCGGACAGCAGACAGGTGTCATGTGTAGAAGCTATGTACCTTTAACTCTGCTCCAGGGAGCAGCAACTACGGTTTCCTTTCGACAGCTATACACTGAATTTAATGTTTTCCATTCAGAAGTGTTATAATACATAAATACAAACGTGCCAGTCAATAACACAGTTTATTTCATATACAATAAAAATAGTATATTGTTAGGGCGACATGTTTCGACCTTCTCAGAGGGCTTGAATATGACCCAGTGAAGGTCGAAACATGTAGCCCTGACAATATACTACTTTTATTGTATATAAAATAAATTGTTGAGTTACTGACTGACACGTTTGTATTTATAGGCTATACATTGAGTCTGCCCGGTACTGATGGACCGCCGCGTTGTTCTGAACGTCCAGTAGAGGGCCTTTTGCGAATACACTGTGATAGGCCGAGATAGGCACGGACCAGGGGTTTTACTTATGACGCTTTACGATAATAAGGAAGGGAGGGTTAGCTAAACGACTACAGCTCTAACGGCGCATTTTACTGTACATATTTCGCAGTCTTGATGTGAAGACAACTATTCACTTCGTGTGATGGACCTCAAAATCGAATCGTAAGCGGGACACACGGACAGTTTTAAAATCTAAAGCACCAAACATGGTAAATCTTGAAAATTAGGGCAGGCAATATGTTATTTTAAGCAATAAACTTAAAACACGTAATTCAGAATATTTCATACGTTTAATACGAAAAATTACATTTATTTGGACTATTGAATTTAAAACCGTATTGCACGGTTATCGCGTGCTGACGTGTATTCTACATTATCACCTGGGAAAATAAAATTTTCGACATTAAAGCAGATTATTTTCCGTAATTTAAAGAAGATAATTGCAAAGGCGGCATAAAATAAAAGGAAGGTGATTTGCTGCCCACAGGACACGTGTTAGGGACCTCCATTTTCCATATTAAGCACATATTGGGTAACGAAATTAACCAATCAAAAATTGCGATGGTTAATGATTTAACAGCAAATTGAATTCGGCAAATGCTTGGTGCAGTTAGGTTCAAAAGATTTTACCCTTCCGTGTCCTACCTAGAAACCTAAAGAGTAAAACACACACACACACACACACACACACACACACACACACGAAGCCACAACTTACCCACAGTTTTTACCGTTATGAAAGTTTGTCTTAGATCAACAACGTTGCATTATTAGTTATTGCAACTACATTGTTAATTAAATTTTCATTCTGTACTGTCTCACATTCTACATAACAGTGACAATAAGATTTGTATAAAAATGAGCTCCAATGCTATTACAGTAATTATTCCTATTAAACGTCTAGGATTCAGTGAAAATAAAAAAAAAATTGTGAAAAGCGCTACATTAAGTGGTGCTGTGGTTGCTCTCAAGTAACCATCTCAACTATCCTGGCAACAGGCAATTAAAACAGACGACAGCAAGAAAAACCTAAGCGACGTGAATACTCGTATTAACCCTTTGGCCCTGGAGCTGGACATTTACAGTTTAGCACACCGTTTATGTAAAATGTGAATATTTTATGAACCAAAAAGAGTAACATTAGGAAATACACGACATTTTGTGGAGGAATAAAGGAAGATGGCGACAGAAAGTCTAAAAAAAATTAAATATATTTGTTGACTAAATATATAAAAAGTGTACTCTGGGGAGTAGCGGTACGCTTGTTTTATATATAAGATGCATGGCGTCTTTAGGTTAAGCAGATGTCATAAAATCGTCGTACTTATTTAGAAAATGATGACTGAGGCAATGTGAACATAAGCACACAGACATCCATATAAAGCACCAATGTCCGACGTTTTATTTTCCTCGTAAAACAGGAAAAAGACCGGAAAAATATGCTTCGAGTGTTCCTCTGAGGTAACCTCAATGATTACAGAGTGTAATAACACGATAGGGATTTTTTTTTTTCCACATTCGTTGATTTTTTTTTCGCATAGTAAGTTCAAAGATGAGTGGCAAATATATAATAACATATCGTAAACCACCACTGAACTCAGTGATGCATTGTGGTTACTTAACCTATGTCGTACATAGAAAATTACTTCTTTCTACGTCGACTGGCAAGCAAACACAGCTGATGACGAAGGCGACAGAAAAAACGCACAAGACGAAAAGTCGGGCGCGGTGTGGGAAGTCTTAGACCGTGACGACAACTTTCCGGAACTTCCCGGACATTCCTCTTACAGACTAGCCACCGTCTTAGTTAGTGCAAAGTTTCAGTGAAATCAAAGCGAGTCGAATAGTATGTAGATGTAGGGATGATAGAAGAAACAATAAGGAAATTAACTATATTACAAGGTTCAAAAAATGTTTCTGTGGGTAGAAAAAATTTTAAATACAATGCGAGATATGTATAAAATCCGTTCCCGCAAAAGGCGAAGGCAATTCTTTCTAGATAATATACCTTGAAAACCAGAACTGTACACCGTACACACCGAACATAATGGTATAAAGACACTTCACACAATAGAATACTGTTAATCTTAGCAACTGAACAACTTAATGCACAAATTCTTGTTTTATAACAATTTTATTACATTCCTTTACATGTTTCGAGCACTGTTGTGCTCACCATCAGGAGGTCAAATTGTGTTACACAGCATCTGGTATCGTCACACACTGTAGGTTTCCGTCCGGTGCGCACCGGACGGCCACCTACGGAGTGTGACGATACCAGATGCTGTATAATACAATTTGACCTCCTGATGATCAGCACAACCGTGCTCGAAACATGTAGAGGAATATAATAAACTTATTATAAAAAAATAATTTGTGCATTAAGTTGGTCAATTGCTAAGATTATACTGAGATGCACGGTCAGCAAAACGTCAACATTAGAATACTGTTCTTCTTTACATTTGTGATGGAAGTATTAAAATCAATCGCCAACTGAATGACGCACTGTACTCTTCCGAAGGATTACGGACAGTAATGTTATCAACAATACATGTGTTTATTTCATTCCGTCAGATCGGTGTAACATTACTGCAATTTATCGGCTATCTTTTATTAACTGCAATTGGGTTGTCACACGGCGGCAGTGGTTATTTTACATGTATACAAAATAAGGAATTGGTTACTAAGAAATTTAAGTCGGGAGGGCTACATGAGAAGCATGTAGTGGCAACTTTGAATCTTGGGAACCATCCCAGCATTTGCTTACAGACACAGGGAAACCAAGAAAAACCTGCGTCGAGGTGGCCGGTCGCAGGACCTTCCGAATACTGATTTCTAGCCAGCAGTCCGGCATCTAAAGTAAAAATAGCAATACACACATAGCATAACAAATACACATAAGATGACAACAATACACACAAGACAACTACAACAATACACACAAGACAACTACAACAATACACACAAGACAACTAACAACAATTCACAAAAGACATCTTAAAATACAACATGTTGAAAAGGTAAATAATACCAAGGTAAAGAAAGTACTGTATATAGTTTCTAGTATTTTTTCCCACACATATTTTACTCACGCTTTCACCCCAGCCCTTCACTTATCACCACTTTACAACACATATTATTTATAGTAATTAATTCTTGTGACAGTATAACCTTTTTACAGCTTTTTAAAAGAATGTCTTCATTACAAAACGTAACGCTGTGCCAGTGCTGAATTCAGCACCACGCCAGGAAGCATACATAAGTGGTGGTAAAGTTCCACGGATTATTAGCATTGATACTAGATGGCGAAGAATGGTCACCGTCAAATATCGGCCCCTTTACTAGCAGCAGAAGGACCTCCGGTAGGCACTGAGAATAGAGACGGTGAGATATTGTCTGGAGAGAGACATACACGAACAGCAGTGTCAAGCGAATAATTACATAACCTGTCATATGCTAGCAACTGCTTTAAGCCAACCAAAATTTAGCAAGCGACATAAAATGTATTTACGGTCTCATTAGTTAAACAATACACTAACACCATGAATATATGAATACATTATTACTGATATTCGCATCAGGGGTATCAAAATAAAAAGGTATAGCAGTCTCATTACAGGACTGGACAGGCCCTGAGGGTTCCACGAGGTTGAGGTTCCCAGATTTCAAGACAATCGGCCCATGATAGTGGTAAGGTTGTCAGCCCTATGCACCTGTCGCCTTTACCACCCAGAAAATATTCCTGGTACTCATTTCTGTTAGAGAGTGAGTCAACCCAGGGCCATAATGCGGCTGGAAGGATTATACCAATGAAAATTTCCAATGACACCACCTGGAATCGAACCCGCGACCTTCCGGCTTATGGAACAGTGCCTCCACTAACTGCGCCACCGCATGCCACCCGGTATTAAAATAAAGGTATTCTATAAATGACAAGAAGTAACGTCACACAAAATATGACACCAAAAATAATGAACATAAGTAGGATACCAAAACAAAGGAACTTACCTACAACAGACTGAGAGATAATGGTCTAGCGATAATTAGGTGTCAAGAGTGATAAATGCGAAACAAAGTAGGGGAACAGAGACGAAAGTAGTGACGTTGTATGTAGGTCAAAACAAACACTCAGTCGAAGTGCATAAGGTTTCATGACGTCACATGGCAAAACAACAGGAAACAATTTCACACTACAAATGAAAGTAAAAAAGGATTCTTCTTGAGCCCGAGCTAAAATTTGGCTTCACTGATCTGGCGTTAAAATATACAACATTAAAACAAATATTACAGAAACCAGCAGAGTTTAAAATTACAGAGCAATTTTGCACTTCTGCTTTTGTACAGGCCTCGTTGACCACAGAACGGTGTTATAGTGGCATTGTTTGGTACATGTAATGTTATCACTCATGACAAACGTTTTGTATGTTTCAAACAGTACTTTTCGAAGTAGGTTCGCAGTGCCCAGTAAAGACGTTTTCTGTAGCTCGTTTACGTCGCCCTATCCCGATGTGTAGTTCAGGTACTTCCTGAATGATGGGATGGTTCCAGTTGCCTCTACTGTTACTGGTATCCCTTTTGTTGTTAAATTCCACACTCGCTACATTTCTGTTGTAAGGTCTGTGTACTTTAAAAATTTTCGATTCGTTCTTCAACGTATTTCTATCTCCTGAGAGTGCAATGTCTATTATCACACATGTTCCTTTTTAATAATAATAATAATAATAATAATAATAAGTCTAACAAGACTTAACCTGCACCCGAATACGTATATACAACTGCAAAAATCAGTAATTCTTGGTACATGTTCAATTGTAAGAAACTTTTTAAACTACAAATAAGAATCCCGAGCGTAATCCTGTTGATTACTACATCCAAGGATAGGTGAATATTTCCCAGCCAAAGCTGAGAAGTGAGAAATTCGATGATGATGATGATAATAATAATAATAATAATAATAATAATAATAATAATAATAATAATAATAAGTAGTAATAGTAGTAGTAGTAGTAGCAGCTGTAGTAGTAGTAGTAGTAGTGGTAGTAGTAGTACTTTGGCGGATTAGAAAGACGAATCATAACTTCGATGCTTCAAATAATAGTGTGCTTTACTTAAAGTTACAGGCAAATACAGTTATATGAATATCATCCACACAACAAGATGTGTAAACCAGCTCCTAAATACCCAATCTGATGTGGCTAGTAAGATTCCAAGGCAGGAAATGTTTGGAGAAAGTACACAAGAGCTCTCAGGCACCAGTACATGAGATGTTACTGGGAGGCAGATTTAGAAGGGAAGATTTACGCATACGGGTAGTACAAGAGAACAGAATTCACGACATTTATGAGCGTAAGTAGAAGCAATATTTATCAGTAAGGCTGTTTCATAGATATTCACAAACTACACTTTATGAACCAATTGGTAAACGAAACCTAATATGCCCCTGAACAAGGTGGAAAAGTAAATTTCAGTCTCTCGGTTGTATTAATTGTCCGAACTTTGTTTGGAAAAATACTACGAAGATAGTATTAACTCCACGGAGCAGAAACTAACAGGTCTTCAGTCAGTCAAGGATTTCCCTGCATTTTATGGAAGCCAAAAATTAGCAACCGCATTCAAGAGCGTCGGTCACCTGACAATACCCTGAGCCAGAGGAAATGAAGATATACACAATATTTATTAGTCACAACTTTCAAGTATTTATTTTAAATAAAAGAAAGTAACGAATACGTCCGCTCATTAGTTTAAAGCTCGTAAGTTCCTCTGTATATTGTTCACTCCTAATCAAAAACACCAGAGAAAGGCAATAAAAGTAATGAATTATATAAAAATTAATATTCTATACCTAATAAAAGTTTGTGAAATTCGATGTATGGAAAATTACATTTCACTGGCCCGGGAATGAAGGATGGGGGTCAGCTACTTTACAGAGAGTGTATGTGCAGGGTACTCAGAAAAGTAACCATGTTCTGCAGATCTACACATTTGAATGATAGGCAAGTACTTACAAATGGAGACACCATCAGCAGCACTGTGCGAATGTGTACAGCGGGGTTTAGACTGCAAAGTGTTTAAGGTCTGTTTAGTAATTTATTATAACAGCTATATGCTGCTGTGCCAAACAAAGGGCTCAACACTAACGAGCTGAATCAAACTGTTAGCCCTTTGAAGAATGAAAATCATCAGAATTAGTGAGAATGTGCAACTTAAAGTGGAACCTGCTCATAGAATCTACAAATGTACCCACAGCTGCATTGCTACATAGCGACCGACGGTGCCGCCCGCCCTGCAGTATTGTCCCGCGCGCCGTATGACAATATCAGTTGCTGCACAGCGACCGATGACTTGCCCCAGGTCTGTAGTATTCAGTTCCGCGTTAAAAGAAACTGTCTGTGTATTCTAAATTCTTAATTCACGGTGAAAACTCTGTCAAAATTATAAAGGGGATCCTTATAATAAAACCAACTAGATGCACTAATTTCTCAAACTTATTTTTGGAATCAAAATCTACATGTTTTGGACAGTTCCACAGCTTACGAGCAGGATCAGGATGGAACTGCAGTTCCGTCCGCAGTTCCATCCCGATCCTGCTCGCAAGCTGTCAGCAAGCCTGTATGACATATACAATTGCTGTGTATACAGTGAAAAACTCCTGACGATGGACAGAGTTAGGTGTTTGTTTATGCGGTTGATGCCCTTTAGTAATTGTTCAACCGCATAAACAAACACCTAGCTTTCAAGATAACCAGGGAGGACAATAATAGAATAAACTTTCTGGACCTTACAATAATAAGGAATAAG
>Ga0123357_10012266_pt1 | contig 11044 bp, 5 predicted proteins | sample TergutEmb28metaG_FD_89873 | JGI IMG/M metagenome (GOLD analysis project Ga0123357, IMG submission 89873) | Embiratermes neotenicus P4 segment gut microbial communities from Petit-Saut dam, French Guiana - Emb289 P4 | ecosystem: Host-associated > Arthropoda: Insects > Digestive system > Gut ... | reverse complement strand
TTATCACCATTATCATTTATTACTTCTTCTCCAAATGGACCCACTACCAAATCATTAATTTTTTCCCCTGTTCTACTATTAAAATATCCTGCAATTAAAATTTCCCAGGAGTTTCCTATTTTCGCTATTACTTCATTTAATTTCCCCAAAAAAATCTTCTTTTACTACAGCATTTTCATCATCACTTATTGCATAAATTCCTAAAATGCATAATTTCTTCCCAAATAAATTCATGTGTAACTTTATCATATTTTCATTTACTGCCTCCCAAGTTGTAATATATCTCTTTTTAACAAAAATAGATACTCCTCTCTTTGCTCTTTTCTCCTTTGAAACTCCACTATAAAAGTGTAAATAAAGTCCTAGTATTTCTACTCCATTTCCTTTTTACTTCGTTTCTGTTAATATTGTAATGTCTTGTTTTAATTCTACCAAACCCTTTATAATTTCTCCTGTTTTGTTTCTTATTCCTTGTACATTCAGCGTGCCTAATCGTATAGGCATCTTATGTAGCTTATGTCATCGTAAGTTGCATCTATCCAGAGTGTTTCTAATGGGCTTTTTAGCAATTTTCTTTTTTTGTCGATGAGCAGGGGGCTGGCCTGCTGCATCAACCCCCAACCTGGAGGATCAGGTGATTTTTGATCAAGGTTTTCTTCCTCTAGCCCTTGATATGCCAGTATCGAACTGAAAGGCAGCAGTGCTAGTTTTGGTCCGCCCCGGGTATTTTATTTCCCCGGTACCCACAATATCTGGTGAGCATTCCCCTATCCGCCACCCGGGGAGGCGCCCAATAGAAGACTAGCAACTCCTCACGGGGTGTTTATATACTTAACACTTCTAATTCAAAATTATATGGAACTGGGGGCAATTTTTAGTGACACGTACTGTGATGATCTACACAGCGTGTGGAGAAGACTGAAATTTTTAAGACCCTTACCAGTGTAGACCTTCTAGTAACAAAACTATTAGAAATCCTCTTTGAAGTTTGGAAGATGAACACGCGAAAATAGCCCTCCCCATTGTGTCCTGAACTTATAAGAAACCTAATGCTGAAAATTGTTAGTGACATGCTTTCATGTTGCTTAATCTTATTCATGCTGAACACGAATCGTAACCAGTTTCAAAAACGGTTTATCGTCAGTTAATATGGGGCCTTAAACGGAGTAACACAAAATAAATGTGGTAAAAAAAACGCGTAAATGGACCGGAAGTATGTACTGATTAATTTTTCTTCCTTTCAAATGAATGGTTACGAGATAAGATGAAGGAAAGCCGGACAAAGAAGCAGCACAAACTGATAACAGCGAGCTGTATGTGAATCTAATTGATTGCACCTCGCATAATTAATAGACACAGTAATAGCACGTTGCTGCAAACCAACAACTCCAGCAATTTTAGTGCGGCTGTAATGCATCGGAACTGTGTTCAGACGATGGAAGTTTCATGCACACTCGTACTAATTGACTGACTGATGGACTGGTTAAATGAGTGTATAACAGATACGATGGCGATATTCATTTTTGCGGGGTTCCATAATGACATACAAGATAGGCGATGTAAGTAAAACGTAACAATGTGGCGCATTCGCCATAAGTTTCCGTCTAATTGGTGAGTTGTCTCTGTCAACATTATGAGTACTGAAATCCTTTCCATGGAATCTCAACAATGTGTTTTAGTGTTGTGAAACTGCAAAATATTTCAAAATTATTGACCCAAATGCGTCATTATGTAAAGTGCCCGACATTTTGTCCGATTTTAACCAAACTTAGGTTATAACGACACATTTTAATAAAAGTGTCCAGCACCAAAATTCACGAAAATCCGTCCATCAAGAGCCGAGCTGATATATGCGCACAAACGAATGGACAGACGGACAAGCAGACGAAGATAAAACACACTTTTTGCGACTATACGAACGCTCCTAAAAACGGTCAGGGTAAGCTCATGAATGAGTCGCACATCCCGGAGCAGTAGAATTCCTAACGCACTGCGAATTCAGTTAAATGTGGCATTTTTAAAATTTAAGTACAAGAAACGTGAGTGGCGCAACACTAAAAGAAGCGAATGTCAACTGTGTTATTTCTGGAAATTTGCCATATTTACATGTGACATTGCTAATTATTGTTACCAATTTTGCTTTGAATCACCAAGTGGATAATTACCGCCTTGAAGTGCCACACCTAAAACTAAAACCAACTTTGCGTCAGAGGGACAATTACCTTTAGTCACTACCAATATGCACTCTGTACATTTGGGGCAATTAAAACAAGTACAGTTACACCCGTAACCACTGTTGCCTTTGTTGCCCGTCAAGCGAGTCTACAACGCAGGGGCGCGGCACAATTTATGGGCGTCGTGGTCACATGATCGGTAATGGCTGACGGTTTTGAACAACAGGTCGTAGAAAAGTGCCTTGTAAAATTCAGTTTCTAGTACGTAAATAAAAATGGCAGCTAACTCGTGCTCTTTGCTAGCTCTTGTTACAGTGGTATTGTTATTGTCAGTAGAAGAAGGTAAGTAATGGGTTAGGCCTTGTAAGGTACATGAACTGGCGAAGTAGAGGTGTCGATGTTAAATTAATGGCTGGATCTCGTAAATGTATGTGGTGTTGTTATTTGTATTCAAAGTTGTTACTTTTGTTAATATCGAATTACTTGGGCACACATTATGGCCATGTCTTGATCCCAAAAGCTTCGACATGACATTTGGCGAAGTTAGGTTGAGGTTAGGATATACCTGGCCTACGTGCGCTAATAACAGTACTGGTTATTAGATGGTCGGTGTAGGTGTGTGTTTAGAGAATCGTGGTGTACGAGTACCACGTTTATTTTATCAGATGTGTAAAGAGTCCCTTTCTTCTTTGCCCGTCCGTAAAAAATGGTGTTTGTATATTTACTCCCACACATTTCTCCCGCTGTGTGAAAGTGCCTGGTTTTGATCGTGCAGTTTAAGTGCAAAATCTATGCGTGTCATGTATCTGCAATGTGATCTTGCAGTTTCTTTCTTTCTTGAAAGTTTAATGGTTTGCAGGAGGACCTGGTTGAAATTTTTTAGGAGGTTTGGGGGTTTCATTGCATTTTGGATCACAGACCTCAGAGGAAAGAAGTAACAGGATTTTAGGGACAGTAGCACAGAGGGGAGCTTAATGAAGTTTTCCATACGAAGTATTATTTTCATGACTGAATCATGAGATACATGGGGTATATGGCACGTGTGGGGAGAAGCAAAATGCAGAAAGATTTCTTGTAGGAAGACTTGAAGGAAAGAGACCACTTGAAAGATGTGAGTATATATATATATATATATATACAAGAATAATACTTGTGTGGCTTTCAAAGAAATTGGATGAGAGGATGCGAAGTGGATTCACATGGCTCAGGATTGGGACGTGTGGTGCATTCTTGTGATCATGGTAATGGTGACAATGTTCTAGTTGTATAAAGTGTGGGAAATTTCTTGACTTCGTGAGCAACTTTTAACTGCTTAAGAGGGACTCTGTTTTAATAGAATTTTTTGTTTTTTCTTTGTCCCTAGATGAGATGAGTTGTGCTAGATTACATGACCTATACATACATATTAATAACCTGAGTTGATTTCAGTTTTTATCACTCATTTTTTTTAGGTTTCTGTATAAAGTGTTGGGTGTGTCGCTCAGATTCTGATCCAAAATGTGCAGACCCTTTTGACAATTCAACAGTCCCAATTAGTGACTGTCGGCAGGAACCAGATTTGCAGCATCTCCCTGGAGTAAGACCGGAAATGTGCAGAAAAATACGCCAGAAAGGTATGTATGCTAGGATACCCATCTTCAGATGGCTTTTCTGCATTAGTTAAGCCATTTTATGTCCACGGTAAGGAATATGGTATGTATTCAGAAAGTACCTCATTCAGAACACAATGAGTGCCAGTATCGAGTTGGAGGTCTGTAGGTTTCGTCATTTCCTCACAGAAGCAGGCAGGGTATGAAGTAGGCCAGTCACTTATCCACATTTCATTCCATGTATTCATCCTGCTGTAGAGGTTTCCAGAAAAATAATCAGCAGTGTACCTGTGGTAGATTACTTTAGACCACTAGTGCTTGCTTGGGTTAATGCATAGAGCCTAAAAGGTAATTTTTCAGATATTGGGATGTTACATATGATAAGTATACAATGATGTATCAGTCAAACACAACAAAACTTTATTATGTTTACTATTGTATTAGGGCAACTTGTTTCGATTCTTATAGAATCATCTTCAGGCCCTTCTAAGATACAGATCCTTACTTAGCAATGTTTAAAATGCGCTGTGGGATCCCATACACTTACATTCTTGATATAACTATGTAAGAAGTGCATGTGTCATTATGTTCATGTTATACAATCAGGATACTTATTTCTGAAACTTTAACCGGTACATATGAAGGAGGTTACATGTATTTGAGATGTGTTGTTATAGAACTTTGGTTATTGTTATATATATTGTTGCTAATTACAAAATATGTATATAATTGTTAAAAACATTAAAAAAACTATGCAGTAATGTTGCACTCGGTAAGTGATATCTTTCCTATGTTGATATTATATTTTTGGCGAACTTTAGGCTCTTATCTCCAGTGTTGAGTGGTTGGATTTAGTATAATGACATTTAAGGCCTATTGATGTCATGTGTTAAAAGTTACACCTGATGTTAATCTTAGAATACATAGCAACCTCATGGATAGACCTAACCATTTAATTTTTCAATTTATATCCTGTTTTTTGTGCCGCACATTTTGTTCCCTTGTCATTGCTACCTATGCAACATGATGTCTAGACTCTGTAGGTTGTAACAAACCAACAATACACAAAAAGTTTACTGTTTTTGGGTATCATATTCCTAGCACTTTAGCTGGTTGATGAAATTGTGAAAGGTAATTAATTGGTCTGTTAGTCAGTTTCTGGTTAATGGAGCTTTCCAGATATCTAGTGCTGGATATTGCAGCTATTATTTTAGTTAGTTATGATGTGTTAATTGGGTAAATGGTTGAGTGTACTGTGCTTTAGAAATGAGGTTATGTATTGGTATTGCCATTCATTGCATTATAAATGTTAATGGAATATACTTATTTCAGTGCATGGAGAGTGGCGTTATTTTCGAAGCTGTGCCTATGTGGGTGAACCCGGGATAGAAGGAGATGAACGATTCTGCTTAATGCGAACTGGAACTTACAATATCTTCATGGAGTACTGCACTTGTAAAGCTAAAGATGGCTGTAATTCTGCTGTTGGTTGGTCAGCATCATCGTGGCTTGCATTGTTCCTGTGTGCAGCAGCTTGGCAGCTGCCTGACATGCTTAGAGTTGTGCGATAAGTTTGGGCACCTGCTGGCAGTATTATTGTTATCACTGGATAAAATTCTGATATTTATGCCGCTTAATATTTTTACATTGTTGATAATAATTTACTAGCATAAATTTTTAGGTTTTTGTGGTGGTTGTTGATCTGGTGGTGATCTTTTTGAGTCTCCACAAGTTCTTACGTTTCAGGGGAACATACTGCCACCATATTCAGGCTGGCTGAGTTGGTTTGGGTGGCTGTTCTCAAGCGATACACAGGAAATACAGGACAAACAAATTTCTCTTCTGTTTCCTCCAAAATACACTCACTACATGGTGTAGAAACTAAACAGAATGTAAAATTGTCAGTTGCAGTGAAACCTCAATTTGTATTGCATCATGTTTCAGCCTGTTTTATGGAGTCCTTGCTCAAAATCGTACAGGACTCAAACAATTTTTCTTCAATTTAGTATTATTACTCATTTTTCTTTCTTCGTTGTTTCTTCAAAGCATGTGAATTAAGTTCATTTATGCCTGTGAATGTTATCAGGGTGCAGCAGTTGTGTGTTGGGAAATATTTATAATGTTCGTGACCTTTACTTTCTTTACTTCGTCATAGTTGTCACTAAAACTTTTGCTTGTGATATCAGTAAAGTTCAGTGTCCTTAGACCAATTTTTGTGGATTGATATTTCTTTTGCAATATAAAATACTCTCTCCTTTACTACAGTAATTCAGATCTCAGTATTTTGCAGTAAGGACATGCATTTGTGTGAATAAACATGAAGTAAACTAGTGTCACTTTATTTTATTAAAACTTGGGTTTCATTCTGGCTAAGATAAAAAAGTCATTGAAGCTGACATGCTTAGACGTTAAAAAACATTGATAAAAATACTTTTTCATTTTGCTGTCCCAGTTTCAACTGTATCGCATCCATACCGAGTGTTTCAAGCAAGAGATTCATCTGTCAATGAAAGGCTTTAAATTGAAATAATTGGATCAGCAGTATCAAGCTTTCGTGTCATGGTATTTAAATTTTGGTGCTTGGCTTCTGAAAAATCTGAATATTGTTGGAATCAAAACAATACAGTTTTCAAATAAACAGTATTTTGGGAGAAATTAAAGAGCAGCATGTGTCTTTAAAAATGCAGTATATGTTGTTACATATTGTCTGAATATATCACATAGTTCTAGAACTTTCTGAATTTCCAGTTTCTGTTACCTGGATTTTAGTTTGAGGCTTCAATTTTGCATATGGGGGTTGCACTTGAAGAAGTTCTGGAGCTGCTGTGCCTTGGTGTGAAATTCTACAAAGTATGTTCTGTTCACATTACATCTGTGGCCAGTCACATATGGCATTGCAGTTCACATGGAACAGGCTAGAGATGTTGCCACTAGAGTCCAGTCTACCAACATTTTCTGGCACTAAATGCTGGCATCCCTAATGGCCTCTACATTCAAGCATGTGCCTGCATATTCGTTAGAAGGGCAAGTTAAGAATCACCCATGTAAAATTTCTTTTAACCACATGGCTATGCAACTGTTGGGAATAAATCTTACACATGGAAAAATAATTTGTCCACTGCCATGTGCTGGAGTGCTGTTGGAGTGGCTGTTAGTCATCCTATCTCCCTTATCCACATAGTCCATGTGACAGTTGTAATCCTCCACAATGCGTGGTTTCATGGTGTTTCCCTGTTGAATGCAGAAATTACCTTTGGTTGGTGCATTATGAATATTCATCAGCATGTGAATATCTCTTGCCTCTGCACAGAATTGCTGTCAGGTCACTTGTGGTCTTACTTGAATGCTGACCCATTCCATTTTTATATTTTAGGATCCAAGATTCTGTGGTATGACCTTCCTGTTTGTTCTAACAATCTCACTTCAAGTTATCGAATAAGTCGGGAGGAGATTAAATGCCGTATACGGTCATTGACCACTGCCGTCTGCTTTCATAGTCAGTCAGGTCACTGGCATGCGTTGCTGTCAAGTGTTGTGCCATGAGTGGTCCTTCCCCACATACCACTAATTTCCAGCTATTTTCAACACTAAGAATGAGTGGAGCTTTACCTCTGGGCCTTCATAATCCTTCATGACATGGGTCATAATCAAAAGTAGGGAGATAACTTACCTTTTACAAAATTAATCCTAGGAAACTTGAGTCTTGAGTAATAATGGAATTCTAGGTTTTAAGCAATCAGAAATGATATAATTAAACATGGGCTCTACGACTGGTTCGTATGGATCCATGGATACATTTCTGTAATGGCTACTTTGAAGATTATGTATCGTTTAACTAAAGGAATGATCTTTATTAAAACTACTTGCAGAACTTCTTTAATTGGCAGTATGTTTATTTTGTATGACCATTAGAATATCTTATTATGAAACTTAATATAACCAGGCAGCGAGAGTGACAGTTATTTTAATTAAGTCCAAATCATGCATTACATTGTTACTTACTTTAATTCTGAGATATAAATTTTTAATATTGATACTATCATCCAGACCCACTATATGTGCGTGAGCAAGGATGTGAGGATACATGGCTACTTTTTGAAGCCAGAAGGGGTCCGCAAGCAAAATAGTGTGGGAAAGACTTTTTATGTCATCTGTTCAAATTCTGCAGTTCACCCTAATTATTATTTTTGTTCTGCAAGTGAATTTTCATTTCTTTGAACAGTACAGAATCTGTGTTCTGATGGATTATATTAAATTAGGCTGATCTAAGTGCCTTTGTGGTTAAAGGTGTAGGTCTGTGGCCGCTTGATTGTTTTTATCGCTGGTTTGAATCATGCTGAGAGCATGGATGTTTGTCTCTAGTGTTGTGTGTTATGTGGGTAGCAGTGGGCTTTCTCAGGGGAGTCCTACCACGTGTGTGTGTGTGTTTGTTTGTTTGTGTGTAATTGTGTGTGATTTAGAAATCTCAAAGTTAGGTGGTCCAGGCCTTATTTGGGCTGTAGCACCACAGAAAAATAGTACTCAGTTGGGGTTTCACACATTTTAAATTGAAATGACAAAAGTCATAGGCTACCATGGATTATGCTGGTAAGATTCAGGTACACATTCATTAGCACAATTTCTACACCCCTTTTCGCAAATATTGGTTGTTAAAGTAGTGGTTACAAGTTCACAACTGAGCTTATTGATGTATGAAATGGAATACTGTCCTACCAGCCACGCTTACTTAAAAGTAGACCCCGTTGCATGGGTGTCAGTAACAAAATGGTTGTACCCTTGTTGAGGAACCTGTTCAGTTAATGACTTACTGTTATAAATTTACTGTCATCAAATGTATAACCCCTTTATGGGTCACAGAAATAATAGACTTCGTATGTCACTCCGTCCAAATGGCTACTCATTCAGTGTAGTTTTGCACATAAGCCACTCATACGTTTAATACGAAGACTGATTAATTACACTGCATATTTTGATATAATTTTATATTCGCACTGACATGTTAGAGGATTTGGTGTAGTGGCCCTCAAGTGTGTTCAGAGTTTTTATATATGTGTATGTTTGAGACTTGAATGAAATAATTTTTTATGTGGTTGGCCATACTTTGAATTTCAGTGTATTTAATGTGGAAAATGTATCATGTTCTGGCTTAGATAATAAACATCTAAGTTTGTCTCAGTTCTTCATCCTGATGTAAAAAACAGTTATTTCCATCATGTATGCATGGTAACTGCTGTATTTTTTCTGAACTCTGGCTCTTTGTATTACATGAAATGTACAAGCCTGAAATTAAATTTTGTTTAGTTGTAGGAAGTGTTAATGGTATGTATAGAATGTATGTAAAAGTTATCAGATAAATAGCTGATAGAGACTTTGATGTGGAAAGTACCAACATGTGATCATGCAGGTACTCGTATTTCCTTGCACTATAAGCCTTACAGGCAGGGTACTTGATTATACCAGGTGTATTGTGTCAAGAAATTTCATCACAGTTATTCTGTCCTGTATCTTTCATAAACCTAATATGTATATGGGTTTGAATGGTGCATATAGTGTGTTTTGTATATGTGTGTATATACATTGAAGTGTATGTTATTTTTGTATTATTTACATTATGTACTCTGAATTTTTATTTCTCTTCCCAATTCTTAATAATAAAACCAACTAGATGCACTAAATTCACAAATTGATTTTGGAATAAAACTGTACATGTTTCGGACAGCTCCTCTGTCCATCATCAGGAGTTTTTTACTGTACACACAGCAATGGTATATGTCATACAGGTTAGTACACAGCTTTTGAGCAGGATCAGAATGGAACTGGCTTAGTTCTGTTGCTGGTAGGGTATAAATTTGAAAAATTAGTGCATCTAGTTGATTTTATTATAAGGATTTCTCACGGTCACATGAACGTAAAAGTCTTTTCCCAAATTTGTTAACAGCATTGTTTGTACTTTGAGAAGTGGTATGTACTGCGCTGAATTGAATATTTAATTCATAAATTTCATTAAGATTGTAAAATTTGTTTGGTTCACGCAGTTTTATTGTATGGAATCCTATAGGTTCAGCAAGCACATCTAAGAGAAATTAGACAGTCCAAGTTGCACAGTGAATTCCGGTGTTAGGTGCAGCACTAATGTTATATATAGTCTCTTATTTTCTGATCGCTGTTGTATGGGATGTGTTGCCATGTACTTTGTAACTAGGTACCTGGATACTGCTATCAGAATCTCTGATGTTACATTGTAATTCTGTGTGAGTGATGCACGACTGTTTTGTAAGATTAAAAATACATATTTTGTACTTTTTTTTACTTATTTTCAGGTTTTGTATTCTTTTTTGTGGTGGGGATGAGGGTGTCGTCAGCAGCTGCTACATTTTGGTAATGTTGCTATAGATGATGAAAATGAATGTAAGATTTGAAGTGTGTGTGATAGTAATGCCGTAAATGAACAGAAAACTTATACCAACATCATGCTGACTGTATGATTATTGCTCGTTACTCATTTTCATACATGTTTCATTTATTTACAGTAGTAAGAAAATCTTTCAGTACAGTTGATAGTGTGATTTTTTGAATGAAACATTGTAGAAAAGTTACGTTTTTTTTTTTTTATACTAAATATACTTGATGAAATGCAATATAAAAACCTTATAAATTTGTGTATCATTTCCACTTTTGCCCAATGAAGTAAGATGAGAGAAGTTTCAAATATGTTTTAGGACTCAGAATATTCAACTTCTTGTATGAATGTAGTTGTGACTGACGGTACTATCCTTACATTTGTATGTCATGAGTGGGATGACACTTAAAAATACCCCATGATTCATCAGCAGCCGTTGTGCGGATTTCAGTGTTATAGGTTAGAAAAGACTCTCAAGAATATGCTATACACTGGACATGCAAGGAATTGTAAGTTTCCCGGCAGGAGCAAGCGATATATTGCTATTTGAAATACACCAGACCAGGTTTGGTTTCCAACTAGCTGCCAATTGAGTGGGTACAGGGCTGCTTTTTCGCCAGGTCAAAAGCGGCAAGGTCGTGAAAATAAGCACGCTCATATAGAGACGAGGTTGGAAAAGAGTGGAGTTGTGCCCAATTTTTCATATTTTGTTTCGTGCCAAATACTAAAAATGTTCAGGCAACGTACTACCTCGCATTTAATAATACGTTGTGATCAAACCGAGCATATATTGATCTACGACTAACAATCCAACTGCGTAAGTATGGAGAGCTCTTTCATTGTTCTCAAAATTGGGTGTTAGCATTGGTCGGCACTGTTAC
>Ga0123357_10012264_pt1 | contig 11045 bp, 8 predicted proteins | sample TergutEmb28metaG_FD_89873 | JGI IMG/M metagenome (GOLD analysis project Ga0123357, IMG submission 89873) | Embiratermes neotenicus P4 segment gut microbial communities from Petit-Saut dam, French Guiana - Emb289 P4 | ecosystem: Host-associated > Arthropoda: Insects > Digestive system > Gut ... | reverse complement strand
CATGGTGCAGAGTCCTTCTTGAGAAGCTAACTGGTTTGCAGCTAGTCAAGAAATTCCCCGCATTTCACGGAACCCGAAGGTTCATTACCGCACTTAAAGCGTCCGCCACCTGTCTCTATCCTGGGCCAGCCCAATCCAGTCCATATACACACATCCCACCTCCTGGAGATCCGTTCTAATATTATCCGCCCATCTACGCCTAGGTCTCCCCAGCGTTTGTTGACATCAAAACGGCGTCCGACCGTAGAATTTCTCGTTCCCTTATCCAACACTTTGACTTTCTCTAAGAGAGACATCACTTTCCTTTTCTGTTTATCCTCAAGCTCTTCATCAGCATGTACAGCACCTTCTACAGACGATTCAAACACGACAGCAACAATTAGTTCCAAAAACAGTGAAAAGTACAGTCGAAGTGCAGTTCATATCGCAAGATGTCCAGGTAGCTACGTGCGGACACTGCAGGTTAGATATAGCCTCTTGTATGTCACTACGCTAACTACACAAGACGGGCCTACAGGGTGAGGCACAAGGGTTGCCCCTATAAACTTCCGCGAATCAGCGAAGCCACAGATGAAAAATGTCTGCTGTACTAATTAGCAAACTGACGATAACCCTTCATTTTCCATTTGATTTGTAAATGATGTTAAGTATAAATATGCATCTTCCTCCGGTCCGCAAACCACAACAATTCTCAAGGCCAGGAAGTTCTAGGCACAACACACAGTGCCCACTTCCTTCTGTAAGGTTAGTAGTAACCAAAATCAACAATATACAATTCAGCCATCCATCTGTGTTCAAATTTACACGGAGTACAAAATGCAACCTCATTAAATTTACCTGATATCATCTGAAAGAAATATCTAAGCAGTAGATGACGTCCAACAAACAGCATAAACGACCTGTGGCGCACCCAGGAATTTTGTTCGGGGGGAGTTCTGCAAATTCAGCTGAGGACAGAGGAACGGGATCTGGGGGCCGTAGCCCCCTAGTCAGGGGTTCTGGAGGCAGCTGTAATTTGATACAAGAAATTTCATTTCATATAGTACAATTTTCTTAATTTTTGGTACTTTACGAATATTTATGATGACAACCAATTTATCTGTCATTGCTAATGTAAAACAGTTGCGAATCTAGACAGTTTTAGAATTTTACTGCCTTTTTTTCCGAACATCTTGGGGTGTTGGGGGTTTGAACCCCCCACCCCCCCCACCCCTCGGTACGCCACTGAAAACAACCACTGACTAATTCTCAAGGCAAGAAGTTCCACGCACAACACACAGTGCCTACTTCCTTCTGTGAGGTTAGCAGTAACCAAAATCAACAATATACAATTCAGCCATCCATCTGTGTTCACATTTACAAGGCGTACAAAATGCAACCGCATTAAATTTACCAGACATCAACTCAAAGAAATATCTAAGCGGGTTAAAACTAGAGATGCCGCCCAACAAACAGCATAAACGACCACGCAATGCAGCGCTATCGAAAATAAATATAATAATTCATGTAAGAGATTCATATTGCGATGCCATGTGTTTCTGTAGTCAAGTACACACCTACCACGTTACACTATGTGACATCCCAGACGATAGTAATCTGAATCACATTTATACGCCTCTACAAGAGCATCAATGTCATTTTTTAAAGATAAAATACGTCGATCCTCCACAGGAGATATCCAGCAACTATCCAGGTACCGACGCTCTATAATTTTTACTACTGATAGCGTTCTGAAATAAACAACACATAAATATCCAGGTCACCCACACTGTGGTTAAAGGAGGTCAATCTGTCACTGGAGGTCTGAAGCAATTGGAGTAATGTATGACTAATATCCAGGTATCGACGCTACCAGCAGTGTCATTAAATATACTAAAAATAAATAAATAAATAAACAAATAAATAAATAAATATCTAGGTCACCCACAAACAGGTTGAAAAGGTCAATAATACTTCCATAAATAGACACGTCTTGTCAGTTTGGCTTAAGTCTTTTCATATCCTAGACCTACTTTTACTTTCTCTGCGTGTATCAAACTTACAACGGCTTTCAGAAACATACTGCACGCCATATGCTTAACCATCTGTTCCCAGTTTTCACACCTGAAGGGTATTTCAGGAAAAACAGTGTACCATATCGTCTGCTTCCTCCGCACTTCTGAATTTGCACCCTTGCTATGTAACATGAACATATCTGACCGTTGGTGATTAGGGCAAGCTGCTTATGCTAAAAATGGACTTCGTAATATGACACGAAATTTCGCCATGTAGTAGTACTTAGCAGTAGTAGTAGCAGTGGTAGCAGTAGTAATAGTAATAATAATAGCATTATTATTAGTCATATAAATAATAATTGTATTATTATTATTAGTAGCAGATGTATTATTATCAACGGCAGTAATAGAATAATAGTAGTAGTAGTAGTAGTAGTAGTAGTAGTAGTAGTAAGAATTTCTGTTTCATATTAAAAACCCTTGACTTTTTATTCTCGGCTCGAAAGATGCCTTCCACGGTTGAGCGTGTCCGTCCCTGCATGAAGCAGACAGCACTGTAAATAGGACAGGACGGCGCCTGTCACATCTCCACAATCCATAGCTCATAATAATCCCGTTCGATGCTAAAAAAAACATACTCGAAACCTTTATACCAATTTGCTACATACCGTACACACGTACGACAAAAAGCCTAGAAATTTATTTTATACATTTAGGAAACAATCATAATACATTTTTAAGATACAATGCATAATCTGCTTTATTTGTCACCAAATACCACTTACTTAATAATTTATCTTTCTCTGTTTAAATAATACCGTTTTCCGTACAGAAGGCACTAAGACTCAAATACACACCGTGTCAGTAAAAGGAACCATGGAACCACAATTATTTAGTGGTTAAACGGGAGCAACAAAGACTGTGTTTCAATAATCAGTATTCCGGCATGTAATATGACTCTCAGCTTGGGTCCGACTTCATTTCTTTTAGTTTCTATGTGCCTCTGCAGAACTGTAACGAAAGAGGCTTCTAATACAGGTAACATTTGCATGCTGCAGTATACTTCCCAACAGAGACCACAGCCATTCTGCTACGTGTAACAAGAAGTTGCACGTTACGTCACTTAAGTAAAAACAAATAAAAACCGACAATGGTTCATTATAAAGTACTGCATCAGCAGCTGCCTGGCGACACAATACCTACGAAGAATCGGAACAGAATTAACACTTGCCCAATGCAAAAGTGTCAATGTGTAACCCATAAACGCTTGCCCCATAATTTATCTACACCGCTTGTGTTGTTTTATGCAGAAAGCTAACGTGGTCAACAAATCCAGGGATCAGGTTCTCCTGAGAAGCTTAAAGTCTCTCACTTCGTCCAGAAATTCCATGCCTTTTATGGAACATGGATACGTTTAGCTTGTTCACCAGATCCAGGCACTGGAACCTTGTGCTAAGCCTGTTTAATCCTGTCCACTTTCTCATACCGTATTTTTTGAAGATCCGTATTAACATTAATCCCCCATTTTTGCCTACATCATCCAACTCCTACCTTCACTTCGCGTTATCCGACCAAACTTCTGCATGCATACCTCACATCTCCCATACATGTTACATGCCCATCCCATCTCATACTCGGTGACTCGATCACCCTACCGTAAAGCATTCAGGAAGAAAATTAGGCACATTATAAACTCACGAGGACAGCTGGCCAAATATCAAACCCAGTACATTATACAAAGCCTTACGCTTTTCACGAAAATGTACAGGATCTTGTGAGTCTGGGTGTTGGTAGTATAAGGGGGCAGGTCGGTTTTCACTCTAACCTACTCTCAATGCGCACAAAGACTGTAAGTGTTGTTACGACGGAATAGGCCAGGGGTCACTCTAGCATACCCTCAACGTGCACATGGTCTGTGATTAGAGATGGGGACAGTCCAGTTTTCACCCCAGCATACCCTCAACTTGCGCGCCATGGCTATGCGCTTTTTATGTGGCATGTACTTTTGTACAAATTGTCTCTGAATAAATCTTGGAACGTACCCAACTATGACATTCAGCGTTAGCATGAAGGACCCAAACGAGGCCTCTGTATGTGACCTTCTAAGTACATCTTGCAGTTTCCTATTTTCATATTCCACTTTCACCATTGCAGTTTCTTCCCACCCTCACGCGCCCTAACAATTGGGATTATAACACAAACAATTATAAAATGTCTGTCCAACATAACGCTCATTTGCGACAAGAGTGTCACAACTCAAAATTCGGTATTATTTAGTTATCGGTATAGAAAGAAACGTCTGCAGATGCACTTTTAACAGGTATAGTATCATAACGCAGTCCGCAAAACTCACCGCTGGAGAGCACGTGTATAGTCGTTGCACTCATAGAAAATTATAGCACTTCAAAATCTTTAAAAGTATCTCCTGAAAAATCACACATTTTGAGTTGTGATACCGTTGTCGCAAATGAGCGACATAACCTAGCATCAAAGGCTTTCTTCGATTCGAAGAAATGAACACATATTGCAGGTGCTGCACGTCAGTGATATTGCACTTATGACAACATACAATGCGGCCGATGAAGAACTTAATTAAGGCCAAAAAGGATTTAAGTTCAAACACCTGAATACAGCGAAGCGGATTTAAATGAAAACATGATGGACTTCAGTCTAAAGGATTCTAATCAAGCTGTACACAGCAATATCACGGTATTTGGAACAGGGAGGAGGAGGAGGAGGAGGAGGAAAAGGAGGAGGAAGAAGAGAAGGTGGATAAGAAGATGAATGATGATGATGATGATGATAATAATAATAATAATAATAATAATAATAACAATAATAATGTGAAGAATTGGTAATCTATAAAACAGAAAAGTAGGTTGTGCGTGCTGATGGGAACGTTTTGTTACTCCTGATACTGAAACCTCAAATCCATTTCCTTGTCATGTAGCAACTGTAGTTGCACCCTGTCCCTTTATCTCACGTTACACCATATTACAGAGTTTAAAATTCTTATAAATTCTTCCTTTACATGATAGTTTAAAAGACTCTTTCTGTCTCTTCCCGACGATTATCTATAACGTAACCATCTATAGCTCGTCCAAAGTAAGATATCCACTACTAAAGATCTTCGTTTGCCTTTCTTCTTATCCATTTATGTTCGTACTTGTTCTCACAAATCAAGAAAACTTACCAGAATAACAAGCACCACAATCACTTTTAAAATTCATATTTAAAAATTTCGTAAGCCACGAGTCCACAAATTTTCCATACATTTAGAGGCCACCTCCAAATTCTATGTGCCAGAAGGATGACATTCATCAGCACACTCCAACACACTGAAACCCGATCGACTGAAGCATGACCGCCACGCCGCCTGTGTTATCGCCCAACAATATTATTCCGCCACCTTCGTCTCATTGCGCTTTCGTTCCCGCGGGGAAAAATTCGGCGCGCTTTCAAACTTTTATTAAAATGTTTATTCTCTTTTACAATTCCGTGGGTCTGAAATTGCGTTGGCCTAACTTGAAATTGCGTAAGTCGGTCAGTGTCTGTGCCTCCTACATCTCTCGATCCTACCGGATCACCCTCAGGGAGAAACCATGCAAACGCAATACAAATGTCATTTGTGTTCACTAAATGGTTTTTCCCTGAAGATGTTCCAGCAGGATCGAAACATGGAGGATGTATCCTAAAAAAACAAGGAGTTAACGAGTTGTGTGTGTTGTGATGGCCTTTTCCCCCTGTTATTTGTGGAGGTACATGGTTTGAGATGAATACATTAAAGTAATAATTTTTCTTTGTACTCTTTCAGTATGCACCATATCTAACCATATTTCAAATGGAAGCTGTAGTTCTCAATGACATTTTATTGTATCTCCTAGCGAATTTATCGTTATGATACTTCCTGATAAATTCTTATAATAAAACCAACTAGATGCACTAATTTCTCAAATTTATTTTTGGAATAAAACTCTACATGTTTCGGACAGTTCCTCTGTCCATCATCACGAGTTCTTTACTGTACACACAGCAATGGTATATGTCACACAGGTTTGGTTCACAGAACCAAACCAGTTCCGTCTTGATCCTGTTCGCAAGCTGTCAGCAAGCCTATATGACATATATCATTGCTGTGTGTACAGTAAAGAACTCCTGATGATGGAAAGAGGAACTGTCCGAAACATTTAGAGTTTTCTTCAAAAAAATAAATATGAGAAATTAGTGCATCTAGTTGGTTTTATTATAAATTTATCACGATGCACGGTCACCTGAACGTCAACTTCCCGAGATATATGGTCTTACAAATGCGGTAATGAACCTTCGGGTTCCATGTGGGGAACTTCTTGACTAGTTGCTCAGTGCAGTCACTCAGTATAAAGTTAAATTTGAACCTGACGTATTGAATTCGCACGAGGCATAATTAAATTCCCTGCATCAACTCTCAAGTAAATCGACTATGTTGTTGCGACGACGAACCGACATGATCTCCACTGGAGGAATGCACGAAAACACTTTGTGCGTAGAACAGCAATCCCATGTTCACGAGGCGAGGTATGCCGGTCACCCCAGAACCAAACAGCGGACTTTTCTGAAACTTGGCACGTAATCACGTTATCAGAATCCAACCCGACAAGACGCGATTATTCTCTTATGCTTAACTAACTATTATGTAATTAAATTACGTTGATAGATCTATAATAGTGTTCACCTTTTATTGGGGTACTGTTCTGTAGAAGTTACAGTACCAATACGAAGCCGTGCAAACAGATTTTTAGCTTATGGTTGCATGGCAGCAAAAAGGCACGCGTGATCTGGAAGAGCGACAGATCATAAATAATATCCAGTAGAACAGAGCAGAGCAGAACAGAACAGAATAAAAGAAAAGGGAATAGAACAGAATATATGACGGGTTCGAGCCCTTAAAGACCCCGTGAACGTAGGACTTTTTATAAACGGGTCCATTGTGCCCCTTTGTTCTCTAACCCAGTGTTTCTCAACGGCCGGGCCGCGGCCCGGTACCGGGCCCTGGCATCCATTATACCGGGCCGCGAGAGATTCTCCTGGAATTGGTAACTAATTTAAATATAATTTTATATTTGTTAACATGCCACATCGTACGCATAAGTGTACTAATACTCTTTATGATTATGCCATAATTAATTATTAATACTTATGTTAGTTTAATGTATGAACTTAAAAACAATTGGAAAGGTACTGACGAGTTAATCTGTTGGGACCGTGCCCTCATCTTATGAAAAAAGAATTTACCGGGCCGCGGTCTCACAAAGGTTGAGAAACACTGCTCTAAACTTTTCTCTCTAGGAAAAATATCTTATCAAAGTCCCACAGCCTTAAATGTCAGGATTCATCTTGGACGAGTTTTCCTAATAATCTCTGGGTCCAGCCTACCCAAGCCCAGAGAGAAATATCCCTTAGTGTGTTGTGGCCAAAACATAAGGCCACAGACCCTCTAAGTTATAAAAGTATATCATGTACAGGTCCCGGTCCAATAAACATATTGGCCGACCCCTCCATTGCTAAATGCCTTTAGGTTCCCCTTATGGAGCCCTGTAGGAGAAATACTCCGTTTCCAGAGACTTCTGTTACACGCCTCTCGGAGTCCTCATTAAAGGGACCCTTTCTGCAGGTTACCCTCACGGAGCCTCTATAAAGACAGAGATGCTCTATTTCCAAAGCCTTCCTTGACATGTCTCACGAAGTCCACGGTAAACAAGCCTCCTCCACAAATATACTCAAACAATGCAAATAGAATAGTTCCAAAAATCAACATTACACTCATGGCGCCGAAGCGAAACTGTGAGATTATATGCGACAAATGTAATGTATAAAGATGCTGTATTTAAATAGCACTTTCCTCACAGATATAGAATAAAACGGTAACAATAATAATTAGAAGAAATAAGCCTGTAAGACTACAAATCGACACGAAAGGAATGTACACTTTATACGTTCTACTCGGAACATAAACGATGACCAAGCAAAAGTCTATACCAGTGGTAATCAAAACGCGGCTCGCGCAAGATGTAAGTAAAAACCGGAATTCAGGTAGTTTACGTGCGACCGAGGTTAACCATGAAGTGCGTCCTAAAATATTTTCTAAAGGAAAAAGACTCACACCAGACTGCAACTAACCTTTTGCAGCTGGATGAACAAAAGAAGAAGCCATAGAATAACAAAACAATGTACTGTGTACATTATTCTAATTAATGCACAGTTCATGCCTGCGTTGGCTTCTAGTGCGGCTTCAGCATTTCGTCTGGCTGGCCACCCCTGGTATATTCAGCTCTATTGTTCCATTCTGTACCAACATTTATGATAAATTTAACCCTATAATCTGCCATGACGGCAGGGAAGGGGGGAATAAAGGTATAGCTCTACTCTTCCTCGGCGCTAGATGACGGCGAGTGGTTAAGACCAATCCCCCATGGCTATATCGACGGGAATGGCCCGGTATCCATTGGATTGGAGGCTGGGTGGAGGCCCCAAGTTTAGTCTGCACGGGTGCGGAAAATCTCGCCCCATCAGGGATTCAATCTCCGGACCGTCCAGCCCATACCAAGTCCCTTACCGACTGCGCTCTTCCGGTCCATTAACAGTTATGCGCCGTGCATATATTTAAGGAAGTAGTGATAAATCGGAGACAATAAACACAAATATTCATGAAACGTTTGTCTGTGGACCAAAGTTACAAACATGATGACAAAAATTCAATGCAATATACATTCGTGCTAACAGGGCGGAACACTGCACATCTAGTGCAAACTGTTACACATACATATCACAAACTGAAAGCAAACAGTCGACACCTCTTTGCTGATTATACCAGTATCATTCGATACCACGTCGAAAGCAACCGGTTTCAAAACTGCGTTAATGATACCTTTGCCGAGGTAAATAAATGGTTTGAAGCAACGAAACTTACACGGAATTGGCACAAAAAATTTTAATGTCCTCCTGTACAAACCAAGTACTTCATATTACGCCGCGTTGTATTCCAATTATGACACCTTATTTGTCCTTGCACTACGAAGGATCTAAATACAGAATGCAGATGAATTCCTTTTATAAATCTAATTACAATGACAATACGGCACAGCCCTACTGCACGTAATTATTCAGGCAGTGAAGTGTCCCAACAAGCGAAACCAAACAGTCTGTACAATTCTATCCACGCTATATTACAGAGATTATGCAAAAATGTTTCAAAACGATCTGCATAAGAATGAACATTTTCAAACGAAAGGCCGTATGCCCGTGTTTCCCAAACTTTTGCTCGCGGACCCATTCTCGCTTCGAAAAGTAACCACGGATCCTCACATCCTTGCTCACGTAAACAGAGAATGTCCGGATGGTAGGCACCAAAATTAAAATTTTATACATCAGAACTGATTTTAGATAAAGTGTAGTGATGTGGATTGAATTGACGTCATTTATGTGAAGTGACTTTATTCTGAAGTTAAGTAAGGTGAAGTGAGTTACGGTGAAGTTCGTGGGGATAAAAGTATCATGTATATTACGGCGACCTTATACTGAGGGTGTTTGATTATATTGTGACTATTTCATTTCGGTATATCTTGTACTGTGTTTGTTTTAACTTATTTTGTAATATGTGTGTGTGTGTGTGTATGTGTGGATTTTGCAATGTGTGTGTGATTTGGTAATATGTGTACTTGTATTTACTGTGTTTGTATTGTTTGTACGGTTTTTTGTATTATTTCGTTTATGTATATTTGTTCATATTTGTTTTGTTTGTAGGTGTACTAGTGTAAGGACTACTGCCACCGAGTGTCAACTCCATTGCAGTTAGTAATAATAAAAATGATAATAATAATAATAAGACCAGTAGCATAAGTAACAATAAATGCTGCACGATGTTTCCCCTACAAACACTCCCCCTCGGAGGTCCGAGTGGGGGAGTAGTTTACCTCCGGATTGTTCTGTCTCCAGAGCAAGCATCCCGCATGTGAGTGTTCCCTAACAAAGTTTTTTACAGGGAGGGGTTGTTAGCACCTCGCCCAACCCCCAAGATGGAGGGCCACCCCTCGTCGGCTGTGCGACTGCTTTTTCAATTTATTCGGAGCAACCCTCCTTATCGGAGGCCGTTCCTCTTTCCGCACCCTGAGGACGCGCCATGCCGTGGCGACGGGGACCCACTACATGGCGGACGTTTGTGAGTGCGGTAATGATCCTTCGGGTTCCGTGAAATGCGGGGAATTTCTTGACTAGCTACAAACCAGTTAGCTTCTCAAGATGGACTCTGCACCATGGAGTAAGTAAGTAAGTAAGTAAGCATAAGTAACAATGCATTGCGTGATTTGACCATAACTAAAATGACTGTCGTTCGCTTCGTGGGTACAGAAAGTTTCTTACTTAGGTAGTCTAATGGTCATACGAAATAAACATACGCCAATTAACGAAGTTTCTCGATTATTTTTAACAAAACGTTATTCCGTTAATTTAGAAAAATCAGTAAGCTTCAAAATAGCAATTACAGAAATGTATCCACGGATTCCCTAAGAACGGGTCACCAACCACTGCTGTTCACGTATCGGTATCTTAATGCAAGGAGGTATGCTGAAACTGTGCAATAAAATGCAGGTTAAATATGTCCACGTTACAAGAACTGCGGTACCGGACTGCTTGAATTGGTTCGTTGTACTGGGCCTGACTGCTGCAGTTCTGTTTGGACAGTGTGGCCGGTCTGGGCTGGTCTGGTCTAGTCTGGTGTGTCCACACCGACAGTTAGCGTAAGATATTCCCATATCGTTGTAACGGGGGAATGGAGGAGATTGCATAACGAGGAGCTAAATGAGCTGTAATCCTCACCCAATATTGTGCGGGTGACAAAATCAAGAAGAATGAGATGGGCTGGGCATGTGGCGCGTATGGGCGAGGAGAGGGGGATGTATAGGGTCTTGGTGGGGAAACCGGAGGGAAGGAGACCACTGGGGAGACCTAGGCGTAGATGGGTGGATAATATTAGGATTGATCTCCAGGAGGTGGGATGTGGGTATATGGACTGGATTG
>Ga0123357_10012263_pt1 | contig 11045 bp, 7 predicted proteins | sample TergutEmb28metaG_FD_89873 | JGI IMG/M metagenome (GOLD analysis project Ga0123357, IMG submission 89873) | Embiratermes neotenicus P4 segment gut microbial communities from Petit-Saut dam, French Guiana - Emb289 P4 | ecosystem: Host-associated > Arthropoda: Insects > Digestive system > Gut ... | reverse complement strand
GTCAGCACACTGTAGCGGTGTGCTGATGACAGAACACTGTAGCGGTGTACTGATGACATTCAGCACACTGTAGCGGTGTGCTGATGACAGTCAGCACAGTGTAGCGGTGTACTGACAGTCAGCAGTTTGTAGCGGAGTACTGATGACAGTCAGCAGAATGTAGCGGTGTGCTGATGACAGTCAGCAGACTGTAGCGGTGTGCTGATGACAGTCAGCACACTGTAGCGGTGTACTGATGGCAGTCAGCACACTGTAGCGATGTACTGATGACAGTCAGCACACTGTAGCGGTGTACTGATGACAGTCAGCACAGTGTAGCGGTGTACTGATGACAGTCAGCAGACTGTAGCGGAGTATTGATGACAGTCAGCAGACTGTAGCGGTGTGCTGATGACAGTCAGCACACTGTAGCGGTGTACTGATTACAGCACACTGTAGCGGTGTGCTGATGACAGTCAGCACACTGTAGCGGTGTACTGATGACATTCAGCACAGTGTAGCGGTGTACTGATGACAGTCAGCACAGTGTAGCGGTGTACTGACGAGTCAGCAGACTGTAGCGGAGTACTGATGAGTCAGCAGACTGTAGTGGTGTGCTGATGAGAGTCAGCACACTGTAGCGGTGTACTGATTACAGTCAGCAGACTGTAGCGGAGTACTGATGACAGTCAGCACACTGTAGTGGTACACTGATGACAGTCAGCACAGTGTAGCGTTGTACTGATGACAGTGAGCACAGTGTAGCGGTGTAGTAATGATATTCAGCACACGATCCCTCCGATCGGGAACGTAATATCACCGAAACATGTAGCACCGCCGGACTGTACGCTCGTTCTTACTGTGCCGAGATGCGTCTCCCGGACACACAGCAGGACGCACTGATCACTGTCTTCAGAGTTTAGTCGGATACACGCTGCCATGACACTGTCGGTGGGTATTGGTACGAAAATGCGACTGACACAATATGATACAAGAACGCTGACGTCGAACCCCTGTCCCACACATTACACGAGTACAGCCAGGTAATTTCCACTGCCTGAGGCAAGTGAATTTGATGAAGAATGCGGCTGGTGGCAGCCATGTTCTCTGTGTGTTTATTTCACGACACTGCACCGCGGACTTCACAGCGCCGATTAATGATTTGACAAGTCTATTCAAAAAACTAACGTGGCACTTGCCAATAGCTGGAGGAAAGCCATGAGAAAAGTCAGTACAGTTGGTGTTTCAGTCAGGAGCAGTGATGCTGTTACGCGGGACAGACCGCGAGGTAACTGAGTCGTAACGGCTGGACACCTTTGGGACGAACAGTTCGATGAAGTGCGCTGTAGGTAGCACGGAACGTTCGCATGGACAGTGGACCAACATTCACTGCGATGAAACAGTCACAGGAAGTTAGTGTCATTACCATCACACGCAGTGTGAGCAACATTTACTGAAACGCGCTGAGTTTATCAAATGTAGATTATGCGCCTGCAAAGGTACATTACAGTACGAAACACGACAGAAAAGTTGCAGAAGGATCTGGACACCCTGGGGGAATGGGCGGTAGAAAATGGCATGAATATAAACCACGGTAAAAGTAAGGCAATGAGATTTACAAGAGCTCGGGTTAAAAATCCACTGTGTGACCAAAAACTTCCGGAAGCGAACAGTTATAAATACTTGGGAATAATCTTACGAAACGATTTAAACTGGGTGGACCAAGTAAATGACACAGTGCAAAAAACCTGGAAGGCACTTCACGTTGTTATCAAAAAAGGAAATAGGAATACAAAAAGTTAGCTTACACGTCATCGGTACGTCCTGTTCTTGAATATGGGTCTGCATGTTGGGACCCATACAGAGGACAGATACATGCGTCAGACCGAGTACAGAAGGAAGCTGTTCAATTTACAGTTCATACGAAGGATTCTGACTGGGAAACCTGGGCTCAGCGTAGGACGATAACACGACTGTGTGCACTATTTAAAGCGTACTGTGGGGAAAGGGCTTGGAGAGCTATATGTGACAGGTTGAGAGGGGCTTACTGTTTGAGTGGGGTTGATCATGTTCGGAAAATTTGGGACAGGAAGCAGAGAACGGGTACCGGGAACCGGTCGGCCCTCTGACACTGCAGTGACAAATTAGTTTATCTTGCATTGCAATAAAAAATTTCAAACAGAAGTTCATTTCTGATGATACTTTACATGATCAACCAATTTAATACACAATAAGCCAGTTTCATAAAAACAACCAATAACACCTGGCCCAAATTTCAAGTAATGGAAGGATGAAGGACAGGAGAGATATCAGCCAAAACTGATTATGTATGTTAACTTTGAGTGTACACCCCTTGCAACTAAATTTAATTAAAATCCAACACACAACATTTATAGGAACGATGCTATCCACTGCACAATTCAGTAACAGTGTCACAGGCTAAGACGGCTGGACAAGGAAAGGTAAAATAATCCAAAAATACCGCACTACTGTGTACTGTCACCATAACAACTGTTCAAAATACAAAACCCTTTATTATGCTTAACCAAACGTACTTTCCACACACCAAGAGACATTGCTCAGTTCAGTGCTACAACAGTTACTGCACTTCTGAATGACACAGGGTCACAGACTTGGCACAGAGCAATGTCACAGCCAATGGACATGCAGTCATAATACAATACTGGCATTTTGTGTTGTGTTGTGTTGTGTTCAATAAACACTGCCACAGTACAACAATCACGTTAAACAATACATGTTTCATGTGGCATTTCCATCTTGACAGTGAACCAATGCAGGCAGCATGTGACAATACGGTGCGTCCACTGCAGAACATTAGCACACATCTTCAGGGTGTTCATGTACTAAAATGTACAAGACAAAGTTGAACGTTAGCTAAATGGACTTATGTAATGGATTTGAAGATTTCAATAGAAGTGAATCGCGTCAAGATTATCACACGATATACTACATTGGCAGCATCACAATTCAACAGTAAAACAATATTGTTATTGTAGGCTAAACAGTTCAGAAACAGCAGACCCAAGTTCAGCTGTAAACAGAAAACCCTTGCCATTCAGAGGGGTTAAAATGTTGGAAACTGCAAATAATACAGCAACGATGCACAAAGTTATGGGTTTGGTGGAAAACATGATAATGTGTGCTATTAGTTACAAATAAATATGAAATATTAGTGTTTATATTTGTTTGGATAACATCAGAATTCCTGGCTCAGATTCATTAAGATGATTGAACAAAATGGACAGCATGATGAAGGAGGAGACACAAGACTGTGAAAGAGGGAAGTGATCTGAACTGCTGTGCCTTCTTGTGCATGTCAGTGCAGCTCCTTGTGTGGTGCTGTGACAGCCTCCACCTTCTGCATAAGTCTCAGGCACTGATCCATAAAATGTCACACCTCACAAGAAGTGACTAATTCAAGTCATTTGACACTAGAGGCCTTCCTTCAGAGCACATGCAGTCAGCTCAGTTGTGCCTTCACAGCACAAGCAGTCAGCTTCGGCATTCCTTCACAGCACAAGCAGTCAGCTCAGGCCTCTCAACAACAGTGTCATCATCTTCTGGTTCACAAAGTGCTGTCATTTGTTCAAGCTCCTTCTCAATTAACTCCACATCATGACCGTCATGAACGTCCTGTGGGAATCCTGGAACTTCAGTGGCTAACAAGGGGATATTCTGTATGTCATCCAACCCCTTCGCCCCACCCCACCTCATTATCTACTTCAGGCCAGAGTTTCTTCCAGCAGCTACTCAGATGGCACACTGGCCTCCATGTCTGCTCCCAGCTTGGCTTCATTTTTATTAATGTAACAAATCATGAATTTGCTAGCATCATTACTATGTCCAATCATAACAATGTCCCCCCACTTAATTAACAAAGAGTGACATAATTTCGCCCATCAACATGTCCATCAAGAGTTTCAGTTACGATTAAAAGCCAAGGGCAACAATGAGTTATAACAATTATGAACAGTGCAGTCCAGCGCACACTGCATGACAGCTATGTGGCTACTGAGTGAGACACAGGCAGGTGCAGACAGATGTCATCAGGCTATTTCCAGAACACAACACATTCCATTCTGTTGCATCCTTTGAGTTGGTCAACACTAAAACACTAAAATCTGATGACACATGAACCAGTGAAAGTGTTGCATGGTCTTGCTGTGTGCCGCTGCAGCAATTCTGTGTAGCCTCTTTGGTAAGGCACTGTCATTGTGTCAGTCAGTGTACAGTATTACTGTCCATGATATACAAACTCTACCCTGCTGACACAAGCTGACCGTTGCCTAAATGTTGTGTACCAGCAAGTGCCAACTGAGACAATAAAACAGCGTGTGATGTATGAAAGTGTGACAAAAATGTATCAAAAAACACACATTAGTAAAAGGTTTCTTTTACAAATGACTGGATAAAATAGTCATCTGAAAATGCTACTATTTTATTAATTAAGCACTAATTTTTAACAAACTAGTCTATGCATGAGACAGGTATAATATTCACACTTGCATTATACAACTCATGATCTTGTGCCATTTTCAGTTTGTGTCTGCACCCAACAGTGCAGCCACTACAGATTTCTCTGGAATATTCATGAGACAAGAATCAAAAAGGAGAAAATAATTCCGGATGCTTCATAAATGTGCGCTGTCATGTAAAATGCAGTTAAAAGTTTAATGCTGCAGATCTGTGATTGTGGAGTTCTGCAGTTCTGCAGTTCTGCCGTTCCACAGCCATAAGACTAAAACCTGAACATATAATGGGAATCAAATTTTGATACCCTTAAGTACAAACGAAGCGATGCTCTTTCGGAACTACACTGCTTCAAACAGCTGCACAACATTCTAATAACAACAGTCTTAAAAGTTTAAATTACAAACAGTCTGCACAATATGAAGTCATTTGCAAATAAGATGGTTTTCATCAAATATACAGATGCAGTGAAATAAAGATTACATAAAGTAAAATGATCTCTTCAGACTACCACAGTAGCTCGTCAAAACTTCTGCAAGACAACGCCATGTCCAGCCAATATTTTGGAACCATCAGTAAGTCAATAAGCAACTGACAGTAATTTCTCCAAAATATCGCAAACCAGTTCATCCTGACAGTGTTGTTACAATCACAAAATAAAGACATAAATGGCAGCTCAACTTACATTCAGCCCTTTCTAAGCACCAGGACTCCAATAGCCACAACGGCATCAACAATGGCCGGAAGCATGCTGCAAAATGCAAACACCCACCAGTAAAGGTGGCAGTCCCACTCATCAAACAGGAAGTATGACAACAGGACAGACGCACTGGAGTGAGAGACAATAGCTGAGGTGGCAGTCAAGGCACAATACCTGTATCTGTGTGGCCGCACGCCCACAACTGGCGTGTTGGACAAAGGCAATAACATGTGTAGACACGTGAACAGCTGTGACACTGAGCATTCACGGATTCTGGGATTGGGTGCTGTGATGTTGGGTTTGTGGTTACTGACATTGCAACGGATTTTAGTGCCTTCATCTTCAAAGGGTCAAAGGGTGAAGGAAGACGTCTTGTTGGAGTATGCAATCTTGAAGATGAAGACACTACAATCCTGTGAAACATCAGGAACCGCTAACCTGGCTACACGATCCCACATCCCAGACGTACCGAACACTCAACAACTGTGCGGAGTGAAACACTCAGTCTCGTGAATGTGTCATGGGAATGCACGAACATTTGTGTCATTATGACAGTGACAATTAATATCACTTGCCACATTTACTGACAGTTGGTGGGAAACACACAAGTAGCCAATATCTATACAGCTGCACCATTCCCACAATGTGGCAACTATCCACAAGTGACAAATGTTTGTCAGATGTACTGTACCAGCCATAGGTGTATGGCTTCAGACAAATTTCTGCAAAAGATAATAACCTTTGGGGGAGGGGGGGACATAAAATTTTGCTGGGATCTATGCATATTGATTAATTTGAAACAAACTGGGGCTCACGGGCATTCTGTTGCCACTTTAACTGTTTCTTTTCAATGCACATAGCACTGAAGACACAAGTCTTATGGGATGTGACGCGGTGTCATTGGGCTGTACAAAGGATAATGGTGCCTTCATTTTCAGGATGAAGGCGTTCAGTCCTCTTGGAATGCTGAACCTTACAATGAAGCACTACAGTCCTTCATAAAGCTGCAAACTACAGGGCCAGCAACACAGCATCACATCTGAGTGACAACCTCAAACTGAAATGCAGCACCTCCCCAATTGGACAACAACAATGTGCCCCATCATGTGATGCTAATTTCTTGTGCACATTATGAAAGGATACAAATCATTGCAGTACATGACATAAACATTGTTATGCCTGTCAGAAATGTCAGCAACTCATATCCGATCAACGCTATGGCTATTCCTAATCCAGTCTGCAACCTGCAACAGAACAGTGAAACACGCAAAATGATCAAAGTGTACACACAGCACAAAACTTCTGTAGTGCAAACCATGTTATTGTCCTCAGATTTCCAATCTACAAGTGCTAACTTTTGGTGCACCTTATGAATACACAAAACTGGTCACGTCATGGGAACTGCTGATAAATTTTAATATCTTGAACGTGACTTCCCACTTGTTAAGCTACAAACATACCACAGCTGAAACCTTCAGAACAACACACAAACAATTACCGCTGCCTGCCAGCCACTGGATCAAGCCTCAGTAAATGCATTCTGCAGCAGACAGCGCCTGCCCACTGTTGCAATTAACAGAATTCTAACACACATTCACATCTGTGCAACAAAAGCAACTAACAGTCAACTTACTCAACATCCTTCTTTGTATAATCATCAGCTGTATACTCAAACGGCAAGCAGGATTTTACATTTTCTTCCTGGAATAATAAAAAAAAAAAGGCTCTCAAAACACTGCAATAATGTGTCACTAACAGCAGACACATTAACTGTCAATAACACTGCACACTGCACACTGCAACAGCTGCACAGTAAGTATGGCAGAAAGCTGACAATCTTGTATTCAAAATTAAAACTTCAAACCATAAACCAAAACATTAGCGCCTGCATTACAAGCAACTGGTGTCTCTCTCCTTCTCTTCTGTTGATATTTCACATCAACTGAAAATTCTTAAGCTACATAAGGACATGTGTAAAATACTGTACAATATGAGCTGCGATATAAGGTGGCTACGAACAGGAGCTGACTTCCTCTTATGCACTGGGGTACTTTAAAGTGGATGAAAAAACTAAAAAAACTTACAAAAACTAATAAAAGCATCAATTAAGAAGGGGGAGGGGGACTTCCCTTATACGTTGCTTTATACAGTATTTCTTTCCCCAGCACATATGTTGACTTACGAACAAGAAATAACTTGCACCGTAGCACTGTGTAATGTTATACAGTGTCACTAAACAGATTGTACCATTACACACGCATGTACATAGTTGTATCAAGTAGTCACTTCAGTTTATATGAGTCAGCAGTTGTGCACTGGCACTGTGACATGGCTTACATCGTCTGGCTTAGGCCAAAGAAAGATGTATGAGCTGCATATAAATTCTATTATATTCTATAAAATAATTACAGCAGGGATACAACTTCCAGAAGAATTTAATATGGTTATGACTGTCTCCCTCTACACCTTTAACAAACAACTACAGCAGAAAGTAATACAGAATTAGTGATTCACTTCTGTACACTAGACCTAACAAACACAACAGTAAATAATGGTAACCTAAAACTTACTCTGGACCACAGGATTACAATGGTAATTGTGAGATGAGAAATAAGGGTAAGAAATCTTGCAGGAATAAGTCCTCCAGCAACAAAAACCATTGTTCCTGCACAGAGAACAAACATTTCATCAAAACATGAGAATTCAATATGCCCAGCACATGTCCAGACCAAACTTCTACTACTGACAATTCAAAATGTAATTTTACGTCAATTTATTTTGCATGGATTTACATACTCTATGATTACTGAAATAACCCAATGGCATGAATATGTATCACAATACAACGCCTGAAACATGTCTGTTACTATAATGCCCAAAAAAATCAGATAAAAATGAACAGTAATTAGTTACAGCCCCAGTTCGAGATCATTACGATGGACCTATAAATAAACACATATAAAGTAATTGTACAAAGTGAAGTTTATGTACAAAATATTTTCACGTGGCACATTTTGTTGTGATGATACACAACGTATAAGGATAACAGCAGTTAATCACACCTAAATTCTTTCAGTACATTGTGTGGTTTTAATGTGACATGTTTTGGCTCATGCACAAGAAGCAGTTATCACGTTGATAAAACAGCAAAGAAAAATTAGTGTGTGTATCAAATACATTATTCACTCACACTGTGTTGGCGTCTAGCTTCAGAACCTCCTAGTGGCAGTAACTCAATTCTGAAACAAAAATAAATACTTCAATACACCTCCCTGTTATGAAGCACTAGAAATAATGTGCAAATTGCATTTTCAAGTACTGGAATGTCTACTGTTACAACTAGCTTTCATAAATGGCATTTAGGTTATGTCAAGATTTGATACAGAAGCAACTGCACTTACCAACCACAACGAAAATAACGACAGAGAAGTTATTTTGTGTGACTTGCGCACTAAACTCGAATTAAAAACTTTCCGTGCATGTTTAATGCCAGCAAAAATAAGAACGTGAGTTGAGTCACTCAATTTATTGCAACTGACGCATACCTCTCCTCACGGAATGCAGGGCACATTAATTAAAATAAGAAATTCACTGTAGTTATTTGAAACAATTATTATAACAAAACCTTGTGTCTGCCTTCTTCTTACCCCTTGCATTAGCCCAAATTTACTTGAAACTGCACTACCTTCCTCCGCCTACAAATGGCGCCAAAACATGTCATCCAGTACTCGAGAGACGTGAGATATATTGCGTGACTCTTTCATGGGTGTTTGAACGGCCCTCTAACGTGCTTGGAAAAGTGTCCAATAGGCAACTCAGGGATTGTTCCGTTGGGTAAAGATTGCATTGTAATGCGCATTTCCCTCTCAGAGTTCAAGGGAAAGTTGCTGTAATGCGAGAAATTTTGATAACTGAACAAAATTGACAGCAGGGAAGCCGCTACTCGACTGACAATATGTGCACGCTTTGTGGGCCGGCTATGCAGAGAGCGGCTTAAAAATCTCCACTACGGGTAAAAAAAAAACCTTTCGCTGACCTAGCAGCTTTTCCTTTAATTAGTGGCAGTGAAGTATGCATGTATGTATGTATGTAAGTTCTACAGTTCTTGTTAACCAGTGGGAATTGCTGTAAACAAATTTCTCTCAGTAAGTCCGCCATTACCTGCTCACCATATATTCTGAACATTTTCGTACTGTGCGAGGACTCAGACATGACCATATGGTTAATATGGCATGTTAACCAAACACAAACACAAACCTTTTGTACCCTTTCAAGGCAACAGTTGAAGTGTGTTTTATGTTGGCAACCCTGATAGTCGTTCCGCTACAGTGAAAATAAGCAACAGAACTTGTTGGGAGGGTGGGGCGGGGTTTAGGGATGGACAAAATGGGCTTCTGTAAAGTTGTTTATTCTTCATCCATTTGACATCCGACAAAGAATACGTCATTGTAAACTACAGTTATACCTAACGAAACATAACTAACTCAATGGAGAAGAATCGTGCGTGAGAAGCTAACAGTTCCTCAGCAAGTCAATAAAATTCTCGCAGTTTATGGAATCAGAAACTTCGTCACTGTATTCACAAGAGACCACCACTTGTCCCTATCTGACTTCAGATCAGTCCAGTTCAAGCACCACATTCTGTTTCCTTACCACTCATTTTAATATTATCCTCATCCATGCCTAGGTATTCCCAGTGGTTCCTGATGGCAGGTTTACCCACCAAAACCCTGCATGGAATTCCCCCCTCCCCAATACATGGCACATACCCCACTTATCGAATTCTTCTGGATTTGATCACCTTAATGAAGTTGGGGGAGGCGCACAAATCATGCAGCTCATTATGCAATCCCCATCAGTCCCATGTTACCCCAACCCTCTTAAGCCCATACATCTTCCTCAGCACCCTATTCTCTGACACCCTCAGCACAACCTCCTCCCTTCACCTGACAGACCAAGTTTCACACCCATGTAAAGCAACAGACAAAATTACAGTTCTGTATACAAGGTGGTTCAAATATGACCGGGACTGATTTGTGTGTAAACAAACTGCACAAGTCCCGGTCATATTTGAACCACCTTGTATTTTAATCTTTATATTTTTGGACAGCAAACTGAAAGACAGAATATTCTGGACTGCACAGTAGCAGGTGGACCCCTTCAACATGTTCATCCACACTGTGAGAAGTCTAGACTGGACTGAGCGGTTCATGTTCTGTTATGCCAGCAGTCCCACTGGACTGAGCGGTTCATGAACTGTCATGCTGGCAGTCCCCTTCCCTCATCTGTGTAGCCAAGTCCTACCACTGCTAGCTCCACCCACCACTGCCACATTGAAACCCTTTTGCCTCATCTCGATGGAAAATTTTTCCTGCACTGGTCAGCTTGTCCTACGGTAGAGCTGCACTTGTTCTTGTTACAATTTATAGGTGCACAAAATGCGACTTGTTCAGCAGTTTTATTCTTCTGGAGCTATGTTTTTTAAAATTACTGCCCTGATAGTCTTCTTTAGGCATTTTACATTCCTGTTAATTATTATTACATTTTTATTCATGTAGGTACATGATGACCATGTTCCCTACAAGAAGGTATTTCCAATTTTGAGGTGTGTCATCCCCATTGTGTTATTAGAATAACAAAACCAATGTGATATGTGTATATAGCGTCAAGACACAACTATATTTATTAGTAGTACAATAGGGTAACTGCTACATTAGACACAACTACATGTTTTGGCCGCTAATGCTGGCCATCTTCAGGTTGTACATGGACTTACTGAGTAGCTATAAAACAGATACAACATATGTGGGGTGTTTTTTTAGGTGTGGGGAAGGGGTTTGTGTGGGACCGAGATCTTGTTTGTGTCAGTGGGGGG
>Ga0123357_10012262_pt1 | contig 11045 bp, 6 predicted proteins | sample TergutEmb28metaG_FD_89873 | JGI IMG/M metagenome (GOLD analysis project Ga0123357, IMG submission 89873) | Embiratermes neotenicus P4 segment gut microbial communities from Petit-Saut dam, French Guiana - Emb289 P4 | ecosystem: Host-associated > Arthropoda: Insects > Digestive system > Gut ... | reverse complement strand
TTATAATGCCTCTACATGTTTCAAGCACTATGTGTTCATCATCAGGAGGTCAAAATTGTATTATACAGCATCTGGTATCATCACACCTTTAGGTGGTCGTCCCGTGCGCAGGTTGAGAGAGTGCACGGGACGGCCACCTACAGGTGTGATACCAGATGCTGTATAATATAATTTTGACCTCCTGATGATGAGCACATAGTGCTCGAAACATGTAGAGGCATAAAATAAAATTAATATAAAAGAAGAATTTGTGTATTAAGTTGGTTAATTACTAAGGCTTAACCGGAAATTAAACCAAAACTGTACGATTCTTAAATGCTGAAAAGATGCAAGAACTCCTGATAGGGTGACTGATAAGCAAAACCGAAATGATGCTTATGAACCTGTAACTTCTGAAGCTTCGCCAGAAACTGCCTGCTTAGAACTAAGCAGTAAGCTGTGCATTGTCAGAGCTATTTCAGACTATACTGATGACAGGCGACTTACAAGGTCGGTGCTCATGGTGTTGCAGGATCTCAGGGGCAGACGATAGCGCACAGGACTGCGTTGATGTATGAACTCGGACATGCAACTCGAGTTCTTGCTCAGCCCTTTAGGATAAATCATCCCGTTGAAGAGTCCGGAGAACGTCTTCACGGCCACCCAGATTTCATTACTGTTGCAGTCGATACGCACATCCTGAGCTACTTCTGGCGTGCCTGCAACAGAGGAAACAAGTCAGGTTGCTATGTAACAATTTTGTCGTAGTGTTTAAGAATTATCTGCCCTCATAACGTGCGTGATAGTTTCATTAAACATAAAATTGAAAGTTATTAAACATATAAACCAAAAATTATATTTTTGATGCCTGCGTATATTGGTAAATCAAATGGCCTTTGTGGACTTTCAAAACAATTCATTACAGTGAGCCAGCAGAAAAAGCCGTTCCATCACATTTGTAGTAATTTTCAAGTATTCTATTTATATGTCTTCAATGCACACAGGGTGAGGCTACTGACGTAAAACATTGTAATTAAGATCTTACAGTACTGCGTGTCAAATATTTATATTTTTACACTTCACATTTGTCCATGAAGAATTGATTTTAAGTTGCATGTAACATTATATACTTGCAGCGTCTCTTTGTGATTAATGGTTACTCCTTGATAATGGCCCTGGGGGGACCGAAACATATAGTGTATTTGTTGTTGAATATGAATGAAGCCTTCCCGTTGTGCATGTGTAATAAATTTTATTGCAAAATACCGTCATACACAACAATTGAATATCAGTTGTAGTTTTACAACTGGTTAATCAGGCTACATGTTTCGGCCGTTTTATTGGGCCATCGTCAGGCCTACAGTATAATATTGTCAATTAAGATATATGTAACTTAATTGACAATATTATTCTGTAGGCCTGATGATGGCCGGATAAAGTGGCAGAAACTTGTAGCCTGATTAACCAGTTGTAAAACTACAACTGATATTCAATTGTTGTTTATGACGGTACTTTGCAATAAAATTTGTATATTCTTTGGTTTAATTACATACTCAGATCGGATTTAAGTTCTCGAGGCGGAGATTTATGTACATCGTCGTCTTTTGAGCCTTGACACTAACGTAATACAAAGTTTAATAACTTAGAAAAACAAAATGACATCAAATTTGACATTAAATCTTTAGAGGCGAAGAGTAAACTCTTTTATTTAAAGACCCAGTTCGTACCGCGCAATAAAAAACTTTTGATCTAGGTTATAAAAGCCAATCAGCTTATGTTACACAGGAAAAAAGTCACTGTTTTGTCTGCGATAAACATAAAACAAATATAGCGTGGGCAGAATATACAGTTTTTGAATGTTAAACCTGCTGGTGCATCAAATAACCAGTAGGCTTTAAACGGTTAATGTTATTGGCAGAATCCGAATTCAACCCCTGTCCAGGCGTTTGGTAGGATCAGAAAGTTAGAGAAGTTAACCGTCACCGACCAGTTCTGAAATGGCGAACCAGTTTCGTCAGAGCAACTGGTATAATTTAAAGTTTCCCGTTACAGGCCCGGTGTGGCCCAGAGGGTGGGTAGAGGTATAGCTCTACTCTTCCATGACCGCGGCACTAGAAGGGGGTGAGTGGTCAGCAGCACACCCCGGCCGCAATTTACCCCCGGGAAAGACCAGGTACCCATTTTACAGGAGGCTGGGTGGTCCCCAGGGCCGGTCTGGACGGGCGGAAAATCTCGTCCTCACCGGGATTCGATCCCGGAGAGCAACCGGTATACCGACAATAATTTTAAGACAATGGCAATCCATTACAGTGGCACTTATTTTCTAACACATCTACATGAAAATACAATTAAAAATTATAATTACTTTTTTTAATTGCGTGGAATTTACTATCAAACACAATACTGGAAGTAGGCGATGAAGACGGAAGCAGATGATAATTTAAGGACATCAAATCACATTAGTGATAATTATTAGTGGTAGATATGAAGACAAGTACACTATATTTACAAACTTGCGTGAAAGAATTTCCTCCTGTAATGCCAAAAACAAGCACACCCTTCACACTCATAATCTTGCCAACAATCTTCATACAATAAAATACAAGCTACTACTGGCTACTTGTTTTAGGATGGCAGACTGTACGTGACCAATGGCCGCAGTTCATCCACGTCAAGACTTACAAATCGTTAACGCCATAAAAAGTAGCCACGTAATTTTGGTGAAGAGATCTGGAAGGTGAAGATTCAAGTCTTCTGAAATGTGACTCTGTATCTGCGGGCGAATTTTTCCAAACCACACAACCTCACATCTCATAAGACATGAGTATTCAGCAGCACCTGTATGAGAACCTCTATCTCGCAAAGATTTAGTGCTTCACCTCATTCAGCAAAAGTTCACAGTAGATCACTTTCGGATTCACCAACATATAATGCGGGCGGGGGAATATACATTATGATTTCACCATTTTGAGTCTCCTGCATGTAATAATACAAAGAGGCTTTCAACATCAGTTGGAGAAGTCTATGCGCCTGTGTGTGACGAATGTACTGTAACTGCAGTACCTATTCTTAAGTGACGGCAAATAAATACTATGCAATACAATATTTTTCACTCGCTGTTTGTTAACCATGTCTACTTTCAGGTTATGGGTATGTCGTGTACAGGAATAAAATTTTAAATTTAGGTGTGACTATTTTCATTATTTTGAAAGCGCTTATTTAGCGAAGGACGCAGGATAGCTCAGTCGTTATACGACTACGATAGGGGCTGGATGATTTGGGTTTCGATTCCCCATAGGGGCAAAGGGGTTTTCTCTCACCCAGCCTCCAATTCAGTGGGAACTGGAGTCTCTCGTCTTGGGGCTAAAGTGGTCGTGACATAAAGTTGATCACTCAATTCCACCTCCACCTAGCTCCGAAGTTAAGATGAGTGGAGCTATACTTCTATACCTGTCACATGCCTTCATGGTACATACATAGACAACTCTACCTTTACTTTTATTTAGCGTATTCCTCGCCAAAACATCTCGTGCCCCGCAAGTTACGAGACCTCTAATGCAGAGCCAACACACTGTAGAGAAACTGCAATATTCCACAAAAAAACTCATGCTTGCTCATGATAAACACAAGATACCCACTGCCAGTGGAACTTGCAACGTGGCGTGTGTCCGGTAGAGAATGACATCTCAGTTACATGAGTCAAGGTGAGACGTCAATTACGCTTTCGTAATTTTGTAGGTTCTGAACCAGGATTCTTAGTTTTATTTGTTGCGTGCGTTCCGTACTTTGATTCCCGACATGGCATAACCACAAGATGCGCCTAGCGCGAACAATTGGCCTCAGTAGGGTGCCTCTAGAAATGGAGGCCAACCAATTAGACCATCTCCACATACACGTAAACTTGCTTATTCAAACTATGCTGCTTTGAACGATTAGCTTAAGGAAGATAAGACCAGCTGCGTTAGCGATGAAATGCAACAAATTTAATGTGAACTGGTTTCCAAGTTACGGTAAGTTGAACCGAAAATGGAAGTCGGTCGCTTTCAGAATAGCGTAACACACCAAAAAGACATCCAACGGATAAAGCCTGCGTTTATTAACGGTAAGACTTCCATATATCTTCTAATGTTATCAGGTTCTGGATCGCAATTACTGCGGAAGATAGAGTTCTTGTACCTCACCAGCCTGGAGATAAAAATCTATTGATAAATTCTTATTTCAAACTACTGGCAAATGGGAAAGTAGAGTCGGTAAGGCATTAGTCGTATTTGAGGCTACATAGGAACAGAACACCAGACCTAGAATTTTGGAGATAAAAAGCAGTGTACGTACGTGCGTGATTACTGCATTATTATTATTATTATTATTATTATTTTAATGTGATATAGGCCTATATATGTATATATGTATGTATGCATATATATATATATATACACACACACACACTTGGAAGGAGGATGGGATTCACTAATGTAAAAATGCCTGTGAGAAAAGAAAAATAAATCTTAGGCCCGTAAAAACCTGGTGTTAATATCAATTCAGATACTTGTAAAATCCATCTACACCTCAGTAGTAGTAGCAGTAGTAGTAGTATTAATATTAGTAGTAGTAGTAGTAGTAATTCCTGTACGTAGATATATAATTTAAATGAATCCTTAGAGTTTGCTGAAGTTGGTTCCGTAAACCAAACCGCAAAACTTCAGTAATGTTAATGCGAAACATTATGCTTTGGCTGCTTAGAGTAACACATGGTACTAAGCAAATATTGAAAGTACAGCGAACTATTCTGTAACTGATTTTACTCAGACAAATCAATCATTCGGAAAGTGGCTGTAATCTAATCAACTGGGCCAATGTAACAAATTTCTTTGCTCAGCTTGGCAAATGCCACAGGGTAAAATTTTCAGTAGTTTTCAGACTCGTTCGCAAAATTGTGATAAGCGACCATTATCATCCTCATGTCTGTCTGTTTGTCTAACCGTCCATTCGCATGGAACAACTAGGCTCCCACAGGACGGATTTAATAAAATTTGAGGATTTTTCGAAAATCTATCGATAAAATTCAAGTTTCATTAAAATCTGACAAGAATAACGGGCATTTTACGTGGAAACATATGAACATTTATGAAAATAATTATATCGACGAATTCTTTTTATAATGAGAGACATTTCAGACAAAAGTTTTAGAGAAAATCGAATATGCATTTTATACTCAATAAATTCTTTCGAAAATCTTGTCATGTACGAGACAATGTCCAAAAATATGGTAGAACCACACAGATCACTGATGACAATAAAATATGGCGTATGTGCTTTGCATGCTGGATAACTACAGAAGAGGAGAGTAGAGCAGATTAGAGTAGTGTGCAGTTAGTGCAACTGGGCGAGCACCGCAGTAACTATTGCATCTTGACCATTCCCGATCTTTCTTGCAATCTTTTGCTTAAGCATTTCCCAGCCCTACGCTTTGAAGAAAGTGCAGTACATTGCTGGTGATGTCAGCACAGTCACTTGGTTTTAATACCGGAAAACTAAGACTACAGACAAGCTCAGAATATGCAATACTTATTGCCTTTTTCACGGCAAAATTGGTCAAGCGAACGCCCCTCAGTGTTACTTTAACCCTTTGGTTCTGCAGCTGGATATTTACAGTTTAGGACACCATTTATGTAAAATGTAAATATTTTAAGAACCAAGAAGGGTAACATTAGGAAATACACGACGTTTTGTGGAGGAAGGAACGAAGATGGCGAGAGAAAGTCTAAAAAAATAATTAAATATATTTGTTGACTGAATATATAAAAAGTGAACTCTGGGAGTAGCGGTACGTCTGTACTAAATATAGGATGCATGGTGCCTAAACGGTTAAAGTAAATTGCCTGTCTTATTATTTTTGAGTGCCATCCTCTTATGAGGTTTCACACACACACACACACACACACACACACACACACACACACATATACACACACACATATACACACACACATATATACACACACACATACACACACACATACACACACACACTTACACACATACACACACAAACATACACACACACACACACATACACACACAAACACACACACATACACACACAAACATACTCACACACATACACACACACAGTTCCTCTTTTGTGTCATGTTCTCAACCCAATATAACCACTCGATTTATTTATTATCTTGACAGTAGCAGACGAAACATACAAATGCACAAAACCTTTTCCATTTCTTACGTACTAGTAATTTTCTCTGATCTCATTCAGTTTATGCCTCAGTTCTGTGTACTGTCCTCTATAGCTTCCTTTATCTACACTTGAGGTTGTTGACCTGGGGTCCACGGAATCCTTGGCGATCCATGTTTCGATTTCAGAGGGTCCGTGAACTCAGATGGGGAAAAATATCAAAACTTCATTGTTATATAACTTCTAACTGAAATTCAGCTTTTTATTTTATAACGAATTTACGCAACAAAATGTTTTATGGTCTCTATGCCCCAGAACTATTTGTTAACTTCAATAAATTTCACTCTCACTATTTTATGCATGTAAATACATTTTTCTGAGAAGAAGTCCGTACGTTTCTCCAGACTCTCAAAGCTGCCCATGGCACAAAAAAAGGTTAAGAACCCCCGACCCACACTATTTCCCTTCCTTCTTCAAGCAGACCACGTTTAACAACCACGAGAAAAATGTGGTCTTACTTCATGGGTATATGATGGGACAAAGAATTTCTGCATATTTATATACGGCACTAAGTGTAAATAATTCACTGCACGCCAGGAAAAGCCACGTGTTTAGGGAATCACTTTGCAACTCTTCTTTCATTTTCTTTAAAAATATATCACTACGGTGCATGGTCAATTTCCCTGAGAAAATTCAAACCATTGTACATGAAAAGTATGGGTGCGCTGAGTTTTGTACCCAGGAAAATGAGTGAATTCAGAGCCCGGAAAAGTACACTTCATAGAATCGGTAAACACGACGGTACATAACCCGCAACCTGTGGCAACCGTGTTTATCATGCTCACAGACTCAACACAAAACGATCAGGGGAACCCCGTGAATGGAGTTCCTGTGAGTCAGCTATCACTATAGACAAGCGACGGGTACCGGAAATGAGGACCACACACACTTCCTACTGCCATATTCAATCGCATCAACACCTTCTTTTATTTACATCCCTTTCCGCCAGTGGTATGACTGACCCAATCAAACGGTGCTGCATGACAATGAGGTGCATTACCCCCAGCAAATACGGAACAATTCTTGTTTCCGTACCGATCAACCCGAAATGAAATGATGAATATTTTAACATGCAAACAAATTGCTTATTAAAACAATTTTCAGCGGTGAGTAACTAACTGGCTGTTGTTAGTTTTCAGATTTAATAACGTAGTATACAGCGTAGAAAAAAAAATAGTAGGAAACTAACCTCACAAGGGGAGTATAACATCTTATGTTTTTACTTTTCGCGTCTTCTGGACCACTGCTTAAAATATGGCACCACCGCTTCGTCTTCGAAAATTACAAACTTCTAATTAAGACTTTTTTTTTTTTAGGTATTTCTTTCTTCAGTCACGCCACACGATTGCCATCATCAACACCATGAACGTCCTGCTTTCTTCCTTTATTCGTTTTCTCTTACTCAGTTGATACCGATTATGTTGCAATGTAACAATGGATATCGTATAGGGAATCGAACCCGTACGTGATTAGTTGGATGTTGAGGTAAACGCCCTGACGAGTTCACTGAACCTCGAACTTGTTATGAGTGACTACAATACGTTTCTTTATTTGAGGACTTTTTTTAGACTGCGGGGAAGGGGCTGGCTGCATGCAGAGTCAAATGAAAAGCGGCAGTTGAGAGGTAAGACAGGCGCAGTGTTGTGACGGTGGCCGAAAGCTTTTGTTGGTAATACAGGAACTGAAGAACGGCATAAAGTATAGTAGGTCGTTTGGCTAACAAATATTCGAAATTACAGCTATGAAAATGTATGACCAGTAGCTGCTGCAGTAATTGACTAATGTGAACCAAAAATGCTCATTAGGTCGCTGTATCAACGTCTGGGCTTTGATAAATCCAAACAGACCTAGGTTCTTTGACAGAATATGTAGTTTTACTGTGCCTAACCTTTAACTTAACAAGTCCAGCGGTTATTTATGTACTGTAGCACCACGTTTAGAATTTTTAAAAAATTTCAACGATCTGCCCACATAATGAATTTGTGTTTTTAGTATGTACCACAGAACAAAGAGCGACATTTGTCCTATACAGCATTAGCTGATGGTTTGTATATCCACGATGGAGAGTGTTTACTGCGCGGTACGCTTGGGTCTTTATATAATTTTCGCCCTCAAAGTGTTATGCGTTACACTTGGAACACTCTCCATGTCACTGGCCGGATTTATCAAGCGGCCTGAAATCCAGCACTCTCACCACACTCAGCTTAGAAATAATGTTATGCAGATATCAGAACTGAAGACAGATTCTAACTAGCTTCAATGTTAAATATTAAAATTACCTTAGCAAAGGGTACCATAATCCGCATAATAGACCCAGTGATTTTAAAAGACCTTCAGAAATTTTCAGCACGAATAATGACTGAAGCAAGTCGACATTCGGTTGGCAATGTACACGGCAATAAGCGGATTACAGAATGTGCAACAAAACTGGAGGAAAAAGAGGCGGGTTTTGAAGAGAGGTATAGTTTTGAAGGCAGAGAATATTGATCCTAAAACTATGACAAAATATTAAATATATCGTATAAGTAGCACAAAGTACGCTAAACCTAATGAGAAGTTACGATACCTGTGACATTAATGAGTGGAATGTAAGGCGGATGCAGATCTGCAGGACCTTACGAGATGGATCACGTCAGCTACATAGAGTAATTACCTGGTATGAAGTGCCAGGCAATTAGCTATAAATACTGCATACATTTGAAGAATGTGTTGGAGTTTCGGTGTGGTTGGTTTGGAGTCGTATCCGTGTTGCAGGCTGAAGCCTGCAACACGGATACCACTCCAACACACATCGAACCAAGAACAATACGACCAATCTGGTAATTCAACAGAATAGTCGCAAGCTCCTGATGATGGATATATTAACGTCCGAAACATGTTGAGCACATAAGAAGTGAAATAAAATAACAAGTGACATCAAGATGGTCTTTTATTCTTCAACTATCACAATGATACACGGTCAAATAAACATAAGATTCACTGCATACATTTAATAAATGCCACAGAAATATTACTTTTAAGGTTATTTTGGATTGTTGTAAGACGGTGTGTTACTTAAAGTTGTTAAACCGCTTACTAGGCACAACTGTTACCGGAAATATGGGTAATTACTGTTGCAAAGGGTTATTTTATGATTTTTTAAAAAATTGGATTTGTGTTACGAACAATGGGTCATTACTAAATTCAGCATAAAAGGACATCAAGGGTTACAGTGTAAAAGCCAAATAAAATTCTGACAATCGGCAGACTTTCTTGTTTCAATAAGTAGCCAAGACAACTTTGATTTCTTGGCTTTGTACAGTACAACATGTTTTAACCACGTATCAAAGACGAGGAAACATCCCACAGTCTACGACGACGGCCGAACAAAAGGTCTGAACTCCGGCCGGTGTCGTTGCTCCACAATAGTGGCCTCTGGCGGACCTCCCTTATTGCCAATTATAACAACAATTTCATCGAAATCTACAATAGCCGGGTCGAGTTCATCGGCTGGTTATTAAACAAATAAGGCTCTTTAAAACTGAAAAGTGAGAAGACACTGATTGCTAACTACTATTTCAATAAAAACAACCTAACCTGCCAATATATATGCGTTTCTTACGCAGAAGATTTTTTTTGACACAATAGCAAAGTAGCTAAATGTGCCTATTAACTTTATCATATCCGCCCCACTGTTCCGCGTGTTTCAGCGCGGCTCCCACTGCATGGATTTTCGTGAAATTTGATATAAGGCACTTCAGAGAAAATCAATCGAGAAACCCAATTTGATAAAATTGGGAGCAAATTATCAGCCACTGTGTTGAAGTACTAAATAGGTTTTGTTGTTACAGGAGATACTGAATCGCCATGAAAGCTCTCTATTCCGAGTGAAATGGAATCAGGCTATTAGGATAGCAGAGGAGATATACTTTTTTACGCTGGTTCCTCAACATCGTCCTGTAAGACCTAATAGTGGCTTATTACTGGATTTAACGGTTAATCATTTTCAGAGGCTGCTGGACTCACTGCTCATGTCGAAAACTTAAGGAATAATATTCCTACCCTAATATTAGTTTTCAAATTCTCGAATTAGGAAACAAGATATTGTTAGCCTACATAGGCCTATTTACCGGCGTTAGATATATACATCGAAAATTTAATACTACGTTAAAAGTCAAGTGCTCAGTGCCCCTATTTCGTATCCGGAAGTTCTCGGGTTCATCTAGCCACGTTGACTAGCTATCCTGGCTGGTTTTGCTGCGTTTTTCTCGGTGCTTCGGGCACATGCCGAAATATTAGGCCCTTCCCTGAATTACGTTATTACCGCTCGCTTTCCTTTTCACTATTTGTTAATCTCACATCTCTGTGCTACATAATCTGAGAAACTAACAGTCATATATTGAAACCTTAAATAAAACGACGTAAATGTGCAATGAAGTCTACACAATAAGACAAACAAGAGCAAGTATTTGAAATGTGTTTATCACATGTTATTCATTACCGACATTTTTTGACATCAGTCGTGGTCATCATCACGGAAATTTACAATATTAAAAAAGTCCAGAGTCAAACAGTGTAACGAAAGTGTACGTCAGCACAATCAAATTATTTATAGTATAATTATATTATGGCTACATGTTTCGACTAAAGATTAGTCATCTTCAGGCCTCTACAATTCTGTGCCAGATGCTACATCTATTACTTAAAGCTAAAGTTTAAGTAATAGATGTAAACACTCTGGGATCCCAAAGTGGGCAGTAGCATCTGGCACAGAATTGTAGAGGCCTGAAGATGACTAATCTTTAGTCGAAACATGTAGCCATAATATAATTATACT
>Ga0123357_10012261_pt1 | contig 11045 bp, 6 predicted proteins | sample TergutEmb28metaG_FD_89873 | JGI IMG/M metagenome (GOLD analysis project Ga0123357, IMG submission 89873) | Embiratermes neotenicus P4 segment gut microbial communities from Petit-Saut dam, French Guiana - Emb289 P4 | ecosystem: Host-associated > Arthropoda: Insects > Digestive system > Gut ... | reverse complement strand
TATTAAAACACTTAAAACGCTCCTACATGTTTCGATCACACGATCATCCTCAGGGAGCATACATTGTTCCTAGCTAAATAAAATTAAAACACTCAGTAATTTACTTCGTTACGTTTACTTTGGTGCTGTCACTCCATACACAGCATACGACGCACATCGATAGCCATCTCACACTGAACAGCGTACGAAGCACACGCAAACATACGACACGCTGCCACAACACCAAAGTTAACGTAACGAAGTAAATTATTGTGTGTTTTAATTTTATAACGTTAGCAAGCAACACTGTAAGCTCCCTGAGGATGATCGTGTGATCGAAATATGTAGGAGCGTTTTAAGTGTTTTAATGTAAATTTCAGAATTCTTAAATAATATATACATGTGCATTTATTGGTGTGTGTAATTAAATAGTCTAACTGCCGCTTCTAGCTAATTTGATTTATGTGTAGCGAATTATTCAACTAATGGTCCTCATACGTAGAAAGGTGACAAATCCAACTTCAAGAATAATCAAGATAGGTGGGGAATATCCAACGTCTCAAGACATTTCTCACACGTAAAACGGAGCCATCTTCTTGCTTATCCTGTAAAATTGATACACTGTGGTGTTTCCGCTGTTACAAAACAGAGGAAATGTCATTTTTTTCTTCCAAGAAATTAAAATGTTTTGTCTTGTGTTAAGGGATTGTGTTAAACTACTGCCAATCGGAACATAACGGTCATTAAAAATTCTTCGTGTTTAGAAATTTACAAGTGCCAAGGAGTCTGAATGTAAGAACGTCGTCCACACCCACCAAAAATCGTCTAGCATGTTCTTTCTGAACATTTCTCTTTTCCATCAGCTTTTGTAGCGTTACAAGTGAAACGTCTGTGGGCCTGTACGATGATAAATTAAAAATAATATGTCGAATTTTAATGATAAAGTCGAATGTGAGTGTGTAATGATAGCTAGTTACTACTTTCAAGTTGGGTGACTGGAGTTCGGTTCCCGGAAGAAAGAACTCTTTAACTGCAGCGCTTACTTAATAGTCGCTAACCCTTTCCTAACTAATATTTTCCTCGGTTAGCCTGTGGAGGCTGAAGGGTGAGTGCAATGCTTATAATTCCATACAAGAACAATTTAAAAAGAACAATATCAATATTTATTAAAAGTTAAAACAACATAAGAAAAGGATCTCTGTAACACAAAGTCGTTTCAGCAAAACCGTGCCCAAACCAACTGTTTGACAGTTCCGTGCCATACAAACACAGATAAATAGAAACGACACTTGAATATCGCTAGCAGAACTGAATATCAAAGTAAATATGCAATCTATCCTTGCCATGGACGAAATATTGATGCTGTCTCCTGGCCTCTCTGATCAGAACTTAACTTAGAATTTCGGGCCAAGACGAAATTAAAGAGATATTGATCGAGGGACTTGCAGAAGGAGAGTGAAATCTCAAGCCAAGTGGAAAATAGATAGGGAGAGGGTGAGATAGACGGAGTTAAGGTATGACTGGAAGGGCACTTCATAGTCAATCACGGGGCGTCTCTTCAGTAAATCAGTCGTCAGTTCGCATTATTCTTCGCCCCGTTGTCCAAACCGACTGCCGGGCGCCTCCAGATTCGTATCGAGAAGGCACCAGGTGTTACAGCGATCAGAATTTGAATCACACGATTCGGCACAATCCGGTTTCAAGTTCCAGAATTTGTGGAGTTTTACGTCACTGCCATTTTTGTAGCTGTACTATACGGTGCTTAGATGTAGGTGAATATGAACCTGTTACATTCTGGTCTGTAATTGACTAACAGACGTGGTCCCGTAAGTACATACCAGTTCGCTATGCCAAATTCTTCTGAAAATGGAAAAAGTAAATTTTGTTATCTATTACGGTGGACACGACTTTCTGTGTAGTTTTCGGAACATCTTAATGGATATACAAACTCTATTATGAACATACAAACAAAATAATTCTTATATAAAGAAATTGCTTTAGCTGGATGCACGAGAAAGACTGCCTAAGCCAAAGAGATTTATTGTGAATTGTTGTGTTAAAGGGCGAAATGACACAAACACAGAAGTTCTATATAATGCAAATGCTGTCAATTTTCGGAAAAAGTTGGTCAGAGCAAGGGATTTATATCGTTTGTGAATTCAGGGTAGTATCAGCCAGGGAGCCAGACGCTTGGCAGGGCAGTAGGTGAGGCATAGAACTAGTCAAGGCTGTAGGCAGAGAAACCATGAGGCAGGCTTAGACATCTACACCGGCCCGACTTGATGGGAACAGAGCCCTATTCTTCCGCCTCATCTCGTACTCACTAAAAAACTCATTATAATAAAGAACCATTATTTATTTAATCATAAGCCTTAAAATATCTCTGATTTTACGTAACACGCCTTGTTTTCATGGTTAAGATAGAGCTTGAATTTGGAGTGACGTCAGGGCTATATTTATGTAAGGCGCTGTTCAGTTTCGCCCGTTTGTAGTTATCAAAACATTGAATTGGACTGTTTCCGGATTTATTTTGCATAACGTTCCTTGAAAGAGAGTATAGAGACGACTAACAAATATTGTTTTATGTTAGTAATAAACAAAGCTCTAAACGCAACTGACATTCCTTTAGTGACATTTCTTTTCACATACAAAATACGTTACACTTGAACAGAAACTTGTTTTCTTCGTAGATATTTGCCCAATTTGAGTAATTGCTTTTATAACCGTATATACAAAACCGGTTTGAACTCAGAATGTAGGCGACCAGTATTTATCGACATTTTCACACATTCTGAATTGTTACAATAATAAAGCGGACTACTGTACAAATGGAGACTCAATTAACTGTCACCTCTGCACTGGTATTCACCCTGATGTTTGGGAATTCTGTAATTTGTCAGACACTTCGGAAAGCGTGCTGTATACCGAGCACGAAGTAGATAGATCTACGAAACACTGGAAATTGGTCATCAAGTATTCACTGCCATATCAGGAAATCTGCTTTACTTGTAAGGACAGATTCTTATTTCAACGACGTACTTCAAGAAACACCCCTGCTATCTCTTTTCAGACACAGGTAAAAGGGGAAAACCTTAAATAAACATCGATTCTTAGGTTGTTGCAAGTGTAGAATTTATGGACAGTTCTCAGTTTATGTTCTTGAAACTGGAAAATTTAGAACACATAGTTTTGAAAGGCGCTTTCTGCTGCTGTATTTGAACTATGTGTTAGGCTTTTAATGCACAAGTTATGTTGAACGTCAAGACGCTTCCTAGCGCCTAATTTGTAAATAACGGAAGAAATCGTCGTGGACATTTTTATCGTATATGGAACTGTGATAATTATATGTGTCTTATTATTTAAAGAAATACTTCTTAGTCTTGTTATTTTTAAATGCTGCCATAAGAGTAAAGAATCCATACGAGCAGATTCGTTGGAGTAGGGCTGCAAAACTGCATTATTTTAATTTGCTGACAAAGGTATCCATAATTTATTTGACGCTTCTTCGAACAGTATCGCCCATTTACACACTGTGGGCGTTTTTTTTTCCTAAGCTTGTAGACAAGCTTGCGGTTACCGTATAGTATTTCACACGCCTGAACACAATGGTTCGTAAATTATTTTCATTAAACCAAGGACATAGTTACATATCTCGCAGAGTTCGTGTGTTATTATGTCTACAGAAAAATGAGTTCAGAAAAAATTTCCCAAGTACGATGCAACACACGCATCTTACAATTATGCACTGATTAACACTCGCTTTTCTTGCACCTACACTTCTGCATTTCCGCCACACAGAACTTATACATGAAACGATATCAAGAGCAACCAATGGACAATCCTCACGATCTTTGTACTGATATTTCAATATTTTAAATTTACTCTTACTTAGTTTATATTTATATTTATTAATAATTACAACTTTTAATAATGGAATTTGCGTGTAATGGGAGGGCATGTGAATAGCGCCTGCACTTTTAATAACTGGCATTTACTGTACAAAGCGTCCGGGTGGGACAAACAGCGGAATAAAAAATCGATGGCAGTTCGTTGTGACATTTTGTCGACATCACCTTGAATGAATCACTGTAGTAGGGGTTAGGACATACAGGCCTGTAGTAGTCTGTGTTAGTTCTTGTGATTCAATATTTTTTAACGAATGTTTCCTGAATTGGTGTAACCGTTGTTGAATACTTGTTACAGTACATGGTCTAACTAAAGTTTGGTCGAATCCAGACACTATGGAAGAGCATGCAATGGCTGTCGTGGTGTGTTTGTGTGTGTGTGTGTGAGTGTGTGATTGTGTGAGTGTGTGTGAATGTGTGTGTGTGTGTGTGTGAGTGTGTGGGCCTAATCATTGGCCTGTTAGCAATAACGCATGCATAATTTGTAGAAATATTTACAATCTAATTAACTAAATACATGGAGCATAGTCTTTCTGAGAAGCCTACAGCTCCCCAGGCAGTCAAGAAATTCCTGTATTTTACGTCCTTCCTATCTTATAATTTAATCCAATTTCTGTTGAGAACAGAGCGATAAATGCAATAAGATATTAATGCCTCAACTTGCTTAACAAGTTACAGCTGCATTCCACTCGAGGCGACAGTAATGTTTTGCTCCTCTAATTCCGCCCACACCCTTGTACTGGATGATCCATTCAGAAGTTCCGTCGCCAAACAAGCAGTTTTCCTTGTTTATATGTTTTTGTCTCCAAGTTATTAAGCTGCTAAGCTGTTCCCATGAACTGAAGATTTGTCCTTTACACTGTTAAAGTTAAAAAGTTAAATTTCACCACATACCCTGCCGGGAAGGCGCAGAGAGGGTGTAGAAGTATAGCTCGACTCTTTCTTTAACCTTGACGCTAGAAGAGGGTGGGTGTGTAACACCACTCCCTGGCCACTTTACCTTCGAGAATGACCCGATACCTATTGTATATGAGGTCGGGCGGGCCTCAGGACCGGTCTGGACGGGTGCGGAAAACCTCGCCTGCACCGGAATTCGATCCCCGGGCCGTTCAGCCCGTAGCGACTAGCTATACTGCCTTGCTCTGTCCCGGCCCACCCTTTACAACAGCAGTAGATCTCAGTAGGTCTCAGAACTGTAACAATGGCTACCGTATATCTGCAAAGGTTCAGTAACACTTCAGAAATTGTGATATGTTTACACTCAATTTATTCGGACTCATAGATATCGTAAGTTCGTAATGGTGTACTTATACGAAAGGATCCACATTTAAGTCCCTTACAAGTTACATGTTTCTTGCCTTACAAGTTTTACCGAACAGTTTGTTGTAAGGTAAAGCTCTACGCTTGCAGTACTTGGAAGGAAAGCTATTCAAACCCGGCCTATTTTTCGGTTATTCCAGTATTTTCAGGAAATACGCAAGGATAATGCTAAGGTAATGCTTTCGGTTATACCAGGTGTGTAGAGACTCCGGGCGCTAGGTCGTCCAAGGAATTACATTTTTTACCGTGCCACCTAATGTGACTGGTTTCTCAGTGTGGAAAATGCCCGCTACAGCCCTAGCTCACAGGCGACTTTGTATGTTGCCCGCGGAGACGTCTGAAATGAGAAAACGCCATTTAACCTTTTTCGTGGCAAAACCTAGAGAGAAGGCAGAAGTAATTTTGAAAAGGTGGAAGCTGTTTGTGTAGGGAAACATATATTGCATTACTAAATTACTGTGTAAAAAAAGGTGGAAAAAATAGAAGCACTATAGTTTTGGTTGTGAATTTCATTTTTCATTACATGTTTCATATTATCTTTGGTATATTTTTATTGTACATGATGTATAGACATACATATGCGGGTAAAATTATACATAGAGGCCTAATTATTCGTGTAATTATCCATTCTTCATTATGTGTAATGAATTTCATGTTGTCCACATGGAGACCAATTTTCACCGAAGGATTCTTCACTACAGAAACGGTTGAACAGGCCTAGTGTAGTGCTTGTTGCATATAACCTTCCCGGCGCCTATAATTTCAAGATAGCTCATCGGTTTTTTGGAAAATTTGTTTACCCCAAGGTTAGACTACAACTTTCTTCTTTTAAATTCTTACAACCTCGCCACCAGTGATGGCTTTACTTCGTTGTTACCCAGTATAACCTCTTCAGTTGTATCAGCTTCTTCTGTAATTTATGAATCGATGAACCCTTTAAAGACGAAGCGCAGACCGCTTTATTTAAAGACCCAGTCCGTACCTCGCTGTAAACACTTTTCATCTCGGCTACAAAAACCAATCAGTTTGTGATGTAAGTTGCACAAGTCGCTGTTTGTTCTGACATAAATACAAGACACATAAAGACAGTGTGGGCAGAGCGTACAATTCTTGAATGTTAAACTTATTGGTGGATCACGTAACTAGTAAGCTTTACAAGCCTAAACTTTATATTAGGTAGAGTGGCACTGTTGAGGGTGTCTTCATTTTCTCAGTAAATTGCATATGTCTTGAAATAGATTCAGACAGCTTCCTTACAGATACTTCCCCACTTAGATTTCATAATCTTATCCCATCAGATTTGATGCTACATTATACATTGCTGTTGAAATTGTGCCTCTAAATATCAGGAAAGTGACCAAGCTATGTGCAAAGCTATGTGCAGCTTACGGTTTCGCATCATGGCATGCAAGTGAAATACAATTCCTCTGCAGACAGATAACACAATACGTCTCTTGGATCTGTTACTTCGTCTTCTTTCTTGCTGACTTTGCATCCAAAAGCAAGCACACAGAAAGGCACAAGATTGGAATGGAACTTGGCAGCACTTTTTAATACCTTCTTACTTAAAACTTTTCTTTGTTCTTCATTAGACTAGCTTACAGCCGGACTGTATAATCGCAGATTAAAAGTAAATCAGTCCCGTTACAGGCCTGGAGTGGCCCAGAAGGTTCCAGGAAGTTAAGGTTCCCAGATATCATGACAAAGACCCAGGATGGTGGTAAGGTTGTCAGCCTTACGCACCGGTCTCTTTTACCCCCCAGGAAATGCTCCTGATACTTATTTCTGTTAGAGGCTTAGTCGACTCCAGGGCCATAGTGCGATCGGAAGGATTTTATGTCAATGAATAATTCCAACGACACCAGCTGGGATTGAACCAGCGACCTTCAATCGCAGCTTTACCAGATCAAATTTGTAGTTGTTTAGGTGAATTAAAACTGGACCATATGCAGAGCAATGCACAACTTGATGTCTTAACTTAAGACCCTTAATCTTGTGGTCATTCTCAGTCAGATATATTATATGTTAGGTCCAATTCTCAGTGGCTGCGCAATCATAATTTCTTAAAGTTTAAACAAAAAGAACAAGCGAACAGGTACGTAAACAGAATATTTGCGTACCTGAATTTAAATGAATATCTAAATGACCATCTTCAATCATATTAGGCCCACACATGTTGGCAGGTGTGTGCGAAATTTGGCGTATAGTGGGTATCGATTCGAAATTGTTCTTAATACATTTTCTGCATTCAGAATGCAACGTAGCAACGCGTCTCTTGTTTCCACTCTTCCTGGCTACAAACTTTCTCATGCACTGTACCTCACACATAAAATTCTAGACTGTTGAAGTGTGGAGCTGTGGGTTACCGTGACCGATTCAATGACCAGAAAAGCGATGATTGAAACCCCTTTTATTGGACGCCTAAAACAGAGGAGCGATTCGTCGGGTTGCGAGTGCAAATGCACATCGTCGAACTGGTGAGGTAGGTCTGCAAAACTGTAGATAAGTCACTTGTAAGCAGGGGCAGAGTTAAGGGGGACAGGGGCGTGTGATGTGGTTTCCCCAGGCGGCAGAAAGGATGGTGGCAAAATGAATACTGTAAATGTAAAAATAAACTTTTTTGCGCTAAATTAATTTTAAATTACAAGCTAAGTAAAAGGCAATTCAATAAATGTTTGTGATTGTTTAAATTCCATGGTTTATTGTAGGCCGCACGTTCTGTTTACTCGCCCCGGGCGCCAAAAATCCTAGCAACGCCACTGCCTGTAAAACGAATATTTTATCAGTCAGCTGATTGTTAGCAGTGCCACACCGTATACACCCACGAAGTAGATGAAGAAAATTGCTTTACGTGGTTCCAAAGAGATAGGAGTGCGCCCCCACAGCATGTTTTGATTACTGTAGCTTTCCCAGCATGTCACCTACGAAACCTTTGAGAATCAAACTTATATTTGAGATCTGAAATCTTCTGGGCTATTACGCAGCGTGTGGTAGTAACATGTTGCCGACGATTTGGGATACCCTATCGGTCCCGTTCTCCTCTGCTTCGCGGCGGAATTCTGAAATCAAACCTACCTTTGTGTGACAGGCGGCGACGTAAGACATGAAGTGGTGAGTGGATGTTAGTTGCTGAAGTTCTTTGGACAATGGCCTTGCGTATTGTACTTTCATACTTCCAGTGTATTCATCTGAAGTATCCGAATCAGTGGCAGTTAATTTGTATTCGAGTCCCACATTCGACGTACAGCTGCTGTTAGGGTCGCGGCATTGCAAATTCTGTTTGGGTTTTAAGCCGCATTTCTGCCATTATCAGCGATAATTTGTTGTTATTTCTTAACGGCATTGAAGATTTACGTACGCATACCTTCACTTGTTACTATGGATTAATTCGAAGGTTATTCAGGGGTATATTTGAAATGTTGTTACACATTGAAGAATTAGGTGGGCGGTCGGTAGACGATAGATCAGGTAAGGTACAGGGTCTTCTGTATTTCGACTTACCACTGATGTTACCATACAGAGTCGGCGGAAAAATTTAAAAAAACTTTGAAAACATTAATACTTACTTTAAAGAGATTGTTTAATTAATCTTAAAATTTTATACGCCGTCATCCTCAAATGGGTCTTGGAAATGAGCAAGAATGGTACACAAAATTTAGACCAAATTAAAAACACTGTTCCTCTATTGGCTTAAAAAAATGAATAAAATTTCCTATGTCGTCAGTCCTAGTTGTTGTACAAATTACAGTACATGCAGTACAACTGACAGAATGTCCAGTACAATTTACAGTATGGGCAGCACAACTTACAGTAACTGCAATACAACTCACAATATGTGCAGTACAACTTACAGTATGTACAATAAAACTCACAGTATGCGTAGTACAACTCACAGTATGTACAGTACAACTCCGCATGTGCAGTACAACATACAAAATGTGCAGTACAACTCACAGTATGTGCAGTACAACTCACAGTATGTACAGTACAAATCACAGTATGTGCAGTACAGTTTAAAGTATGTGCAGTACAATTTACAGTATGTGCAGCACAACTCACAGTATGTGCAGTACAACTCACATTTTGTGCAGTACAACTCACAGAATGTGCAGTACAACTCACAGTATGTGCAGTACAACTTACAGTATGTGCAGTACAACTTACAGTATGTGCAGTACAACTTACAGTATGTGCAGTACAACTCAGTATGTGCACTACAACTCACAGAATGTGAAGTACAACTCCGCATGTGCAATACAACTTACAGTATGTGCAGCACAACTCACAGTATGTTCTGTAAAACTCACAGTATGTGTCGTACAACTCCGCATGTGCAGTACAACTTACAGTATGTGCAGTACAACTTACAGTATGTACAATACACCTCACATTATGTGCAGTACAACTTACGGTATGTGCAGCACAACTTACAGTATGTGCAGTACAACTTACAGTATGTGCAGTACAACTTACAGTATGTGCAGTACAACTCAGTATGTGCAGTACAACTTACAGTATGTACAATAAACCTCACAGTTTGTGCAGTACAACTCACAGTATGTGCAGTACAACTCACAGTATGTGCAGTACAACTCACATTATGTGCGGTACAACTCACAGTATGTGCAGTAAAATACCGCATGTTCAATGCAACTTACAGTATGTGCAGCACAACTCACAGTATGTGAAGTACAACTCCGCATGTGCAGTACAGCTTACAGTATGTGCAGTACAACTCGCAGTATGTTTCGTACAACTCCGCATGTGCAGTACAACTTACAGTATGTGCAGTACAACTTACAGTATGTACAATACACCTCACAGAATATGCAGTACAACTTACATTATGTGCAGCACAACTTACAGTATGTACAGTACAACTTACAGTATGTACAGTACAACTTACAGGATGTGCAGTACAACTTACAGTATGTGCAGTACAACTTACAGTATGTGCAGTACAACTTACAGTATGTGCAGTACAACTCAGTATGTGCAGTAAAACTTACAGTATGTACAGTACAACTTAGAGTATGTACAATAAAGCTCACAGTTTGTGCAGTACAACTCACATTATTGCAGTACAACTCACAGTATGTGGGTACAATTCACATTATGTGCAGAACAACTCACATTATGTGCAGTACAACTTACAGTATGTGCAGTACAACTCTCAGTATGTGCAGCACATCTTCTAGAAATACACTAAATCTGTTAGGAAATACAGTAGCATTTTCATAAAATGCTGTAGGCGAAGAAAAAGAGCTTTGTTTTCCAAACTGGCAATTTAATTCGGAGTTCACTAACCCGTTCTTAAACAATAGACCTACATCCCCGAGATATTTCCACAAACCTTCTCAGCGTCTACTCTCGATGTCATTAACATTAGTCACAAATTCAGATTTCTGAAGAATGATGTAGGTCAAGAATTGGATAGTTGTTCACGGAAGGAAATCAATACATCTGTAATGTGAATGTAAAAATCAACATCCGAAAGAGCGAAGTTTGGAATGAGAAGGAATGACAAATGTTGTGTTTAAAGCACTCCTATCTTTATCCTTTGTTCTCTGACTCAGAGGGGTGAATTATTTAGCTGTCGGTTTGCGTGCCGTCCATTTTCATTGACCCAGAGCCTCCTAGCGGTAATTAGGGAAGTTACATAACGCTATAAACTCTTTCGTATGAAATAACATTCATGTTTATCAGCAATGTAACAGATGTCCCAGCCGTTTGTTTTCGACGCTCATTGCTGCAAAATATATTAGTTCGTAGAGTTGATTATCACGAAGAGTTCATGACCTAACAAATGCGAAGCCAGTGAAATATGTCTCGTTTGCACAC
>Ga0123357_10012259_pt1 | contig 11046 bp, 9 predicted proteins | sample TergutEmb28metaG_FD_89873 | JGI IMG/M metagenome (GOLD analysis project Ga0123357, IMG submission 89873) | Embiratermes neotenicus P4 segment gut microbial communities from Petit-Saut dam, French Guiana - Emb289 P4 | ecosystem: Host-associated > Arthropoda: Insects > Digestive system > Gut ... | reverse complement strand
TATGAAGATGGAACCGATAGTGAGTTCCGAAACGTCGGCAATTAAATCTCAGACGCCGGGGAATTACCCAAAAAGGAATAAATTACATTTACAACACGGCGAAAGCTTAAGAACAAAAAAAAAAACAATAATCAAATTATTATTGTTTTTTTTTAATTTGTTTATTATGAACATAAAAATTTATATTGTATGTATTTTGTTCTGCAATTACAAGGCAGTCATTGGTTTTTTTTAATGTGCTAATGTAATATAAAATTTGTTTGTTTATTTTTCAGTTGGTACAACCCTGTTTTATATATAAGAACATTAAAACATATTTTTTTTTTTAGTTGCTAAACATCATCATCAGGTACCATGCACTTCTGCTTAATACAAGACAGTTAAAATTGCAGTGTCCTCTACATTTATGACTCTTATCTCTAAAATCAATTATATTAAGAAAGCACCATGTGTATCATCACCATCATCATCATTATTGTTGTTATTGTTGTTGTCTTCAACTTAGTATTATGTAGGTGACTCTCTTACATATGACTCATATTGAATGAAATATGAAATACCCACTGTAATATGAAACACACATTGTATCGTAAAACAAGAGAGTTTCAGTAGTGGCTCAACTGTTTCTGAAAGTTCGTACAGTTTTTACAATGAGTAGCACAGTGTTGTGGTTTGGGACCCCTGCCTACAGTGTCTCTATAGTTAGAATCTTCAGTGTGATGATATGCATTGATAGAATGGTCCAGCCACTGTGGATGCATCCTATTATAACAGAAGTCCTAACTACAGTAAAATATAACAACGTGCAAGAAACCAACCTAGAAATGCTGACTGATATGAATGTTTTCAACAGTTTGTATAAGCGTGATGAGAGATGTCTGTTCCTATATGTCCACCAAAATTCGGACGACTTTCAAATGTTCCTGCCATCAGCCCAGTATCGACAGAGATTCTACAGTCTCATTCTTGAGATGACAGCTGATCAAGAGGGAATGGTCACAGATTTGGATTCTGATCCATCAACTGATCAGATGAAAGTAAGTCATGTAACACATAGGTACAAATGTGCGCTGCTGTTCTGTTGTTTAACTTGAATTCTGTTACTGCACTAATCATTGTGTGTGTGTGTGTGTGTGTGTGTGTGTGTGTGTGTGTGCATGCGTGCGTGCGTGATGTTGCTAGGTGATTATCTGATTTTGAGAGACCAGAATAATAAAGATTCATATATTATTTCAAAAATATATGTATAGGCTACATACATGTGTAATTTATAACATCCATGCGCATTTTTGTGTCATTGCAATGAAATTAAATGAACAATTTATGTTAAAGTCATCTGATATTTCCAAAAAGTAACATCATGCTTTGTTATTTGATTAGATTATATATTATACAGTAATGTTGTAATGTGATTGGTTGATGTTTTTTATTGATGGGTTAGTATTGTCATGATAATCATAATGTCTGTTTGTTAATTGTAGTTTGAATATGAGTTGGATGATGTGGGGAAGAGGATAATCCTGGGGAAAGGCACCTACGGTGTTGTATATGCTGCCAGGGATTTAAATACTCAAGTTAGAATTGCTGTTAAGGAGATTCCAGAGAAGAATCTTGGGTAAGTGTATGCCATGAATGTCATCTGTTACATCACTGCGACCGTAAGTGTACAGCATCGTATTTTAGTGAAGCATAATGACACTTTTTAACTATAAGGTGAGGTAAATTCAATCAAAAAACACAATTATAAATATATGGCTAAATGATGGTGTTTATTAGCAATGGAAAAACTACATGTTTTGGCCTATAGCAGCCACCTTCAGGTTTTGACAACTTTCTTGCTAAAAGTTTTATATACTATGCCTAAACCGCGTGTCGATGTTGAGATCTCATCATCATTTTATGTGCTTTTGTTAAGGTAAGTTTGGTGGGATGTCTATTGGGTCAAAGAATTTGTAGGTAGCTGGGTGTGGATCTTTCCGGAAAGATCCACACCCAGCTACCTACAAATTCTTTGACGCAATAGACATCCCACCAAACTTAGCTTAACAAAAGCATGTAAAATGATGATGAGATCTCAACATCAACACGCGGTTTAGGCGTATTATATAAAACTCTTAGCAAGAAAGTTGTCAAAACCTGAAGGTGGCTGCTATAGGCCAAAACATGTAGTTTTTCCATTGCTAATAAACACCATCATTTAGCCATATATTTATAGTTGTGTTTTTTGATTGAATTTACCTCAACTTATAGTTTAAACACACAAGGAGGATGGCACACCTCAGCGCTTTTTAAGACTGTGTAGTGAAAAATATGAAATCTATCTTATACAGTTTCACATTACGTGTGTAAGATGGGAAATATATGCCCTGTAGTAAGAAGAGGGTTAAGAAATATGTTTTGTTCATCAGTAAAGTGATTCATGTGGAAGTTTATATACTTCAGGTTACTAATATGTTGAAATGAATACCTTGATCTCTTTCTCTTGTTATTTGTGATTTGAAAACAGTATGATATTTGAGGTGGTGATGGCAGTGAGTATCAAGATTGTGGTCATCTGTAATAATGCTGTGTTGTTTGACTGAACTACTACATGAAGTCACATCCTAGAAAATATAACCTGTAACAAGATAGGCAGTATACTTATAGCATAACTTTGTGGTGCGTTTGCACAATGTTGTGCCCTTTCAGCCCTTGATACCATAACACTTGAAGAGATTGCTTTTATGGTGATTTAATGTTGCTGGCAACAATTGTATGTAAGTCTTCATTTAAAGTGCCTCATATTTTTGCCCAATTCGAACCAAATTTGGAATTTCTAAACAGATTTTCATAGAAATCCCCAATACCAAATTTCACACTTGTATGTGCAGGCAGGTGGATGGATGGACTTACAGCCTGATACTATTTCAGTCAAAGAGGGTGCTTTTCTTTTGGCAATTTCATGTCGCCAGCAACAGTGAAATGTACTTAGGTCTGTACATAAACTGCCTGATACTTTTGCCTATTTTTATCCAAATTTGGGTTTTCTCAACAGATTTTCATAAACCTTCTCAATATCAAATTTCATGGAAATCTAGCTCGTGCGAACTGTGCCGATACAGCAGACAGATGGACAGATAGACAGACAGACATGACAAAGGTAACAAGGTAACAGGCGTTTTTCCCAACTGTAAGCTCGCCTGAAAATGACCACTAGCTTCCTATTGCCATGGTGGATGATTAGAATAATTATGTGCAGTTGTATAGGAACTTTAATTTAAGCCATTCTGTTTTATTTTTTTTATAGTGATGTTCAGCCATTACATGAGGAAATCAAACTTCATTCACAGCTGCGGCATCGAAATATTGTGCAGTACCTGGGCTCTGTCTCTGAAGGAGGATTCTTCAAAATATTTATGGAACAAGTTCCTGGAGGTTTGTAATGAAGACTAACTTGTAAGTTCCCTGCAATTTGTTCTGCTTCTAAGAAGATCCCTTAGTTGTATAGTGTTTTGCTGCTACTTCAGTGATGTTTGATGTTTGCATGTACTCATAGCTTTTGTTTCATTTGTAGGAAGTTTATCAGCTCTTTTGAGGTCCAAGTGGGGTCCACTTAAAGAAAATGAATCTACCATATCATATTATACAAAACAGATACTACAGGGCTTGAAGTATCTGCATGATCAGAAGATAGTTCATAGGGACATCAAAGGTAATTGCAGTTACATGATACAGTATGTTCGTTGTACCTGTGCTGACCATGTCTCATGCCATTTTCTGTTTACTCAACCTATCTTCTTTTTCCACCGATTGAAACATCCACATCCTTGTTTGTCTGTGGGACAGGATGAAAATGTAGTTTGTGTGTCTGCTTTTATATGTATTCACAGTTTTACATATAAAGAGAACAGCACACAGGCAGTTAAGAGTGTGCTGCAAAGCATTTTGTTTGATGTCTGAAACTGGAAGTTTAAAATAATATGTACATAATAATTGCAGGAAAATTGAGGCATTCCAAATGGTATGGATGAACTCCACCACTGCTGCTTCCTTCCTTCCTTCCTTCCTTCCTTCCTCTCTCCCTCCCTCACTCACTCACTCGCTGAATGTCTTGATTGACATATTCTGTGAAGTATGTAGAAGAATTATGGTTTTGTGGGATGTGACGTGTGCGTCTGCAGGGTAGACGAACTCTACCCTGAAGGTGAAGGCAGCCATTTCTTAAGAAGCATTGATGTCTGTGAAGCAAATTATACGGCACATCCCAGAAGACTAATCTTAGTATTTATTGCCATGAGAACCTCCATTCTCTTGTATGAGAAAATGTAACAAGTTACAAGTGTGGAATTTGCCTGTAAAAATTCTTTTAATTTGCTGTAGAATACCAAAATTGTGCATCACCAGCCATGATTTCATTTTAATTAAGACATTGATTTGTAGGTGACAATGTGCTAGTAAATACATACAGTGGAGTCGTGAAGATATCTGACTTTGGAACGTCAAAAAGGTTGGCTGGCCTGTGTCCAAGTACAGAGACATTCACTGGCACACTACAGTACATGGCTCCAGAAGTGATTGACAAAGGACAGCGAGGTTATGGTGCTCCTGTAAGTAACTGCTGATGTAGCTTTACAGTTGTATTTTATGTGACAGTAACAAAATTTGTCATGGTTTTTGCTAGATAATGACACTGTGATAAGCTTGAGAATAATAACTGTTAATAAATTATGAGTGTTGTGTAATTATGCTGAATGCTGCTGTGTCGCAGTTAAAGCATTTTAACAGTAAATTGTGACTGCAGGAACTCAGTCTCAATTTCATCGTGGCCCTTGAATGACAGGTGGGTGTATGGCTGATCTATTTCAAACTACTTTAAATTTCACAGAACTTAAGAATTTGCCATTAACATATGTTCACAACATGTTATATTACCTATCTTACCCTTCTTTATTACAGAACTAATGGAGTTGAACTTCATGGAGGACATCTGAATTGGTTGACTTTATGGTCTTTTTCCATTGAAAGTCGTGAAATTTAACACTCTGTGTTTAGGGTACAGGATCAATCCCCGTCTTTAGACTTGCCTTTTCCGAAACAAAATATTGCTACATAATGACTATGTACAGTCTGATTAAACACAAACTGAAGTCAAAATTAAGGAATAAAAAACATTCCAGTAACAGTGTATAAACAATGTCTGTGCCAATTTCCCTAACTGTCAGGTATATGAAATACATCACTGGGCACTACAGATATCTTCTTCCACTCTGCACTAGCACATGTCCTTGTATGAAGGTCATGGTGGTTTTTGGGCCATTGCTAGTAATAACGGTTATTCATAACTTTTAACGGCTGAAGGGGAAAATGCTGTCTCATTAATTTTGGTGTCCTCAAAGGATGAAAGGGAAAACATTGTACAGGTACACAACACTCTGCTACGTGAGACACATCACTACATGGCACAGAGACTTGATCCTGTGGATCAAAAACTTCAGTATAGATGCTTGTGTGCGTATGACTACCTACAGTATGAACAGTGGCACATCCATGAATTTTATTCAAGAATATGTCAGCATCACAATATCTATAGCATCTAGATATCCACATTTATAGCAGTCATTATTTATTTAACATTGTATATATAAATTGGAGTATTAACCTTTTGGCGCCGGAATTATTTTTTTAATTTTAGCACACCCTGTATATAAAATGTGAATAAGACAGGAACCAAATATGTTAGATTTATGAAACAAACTGCATTTTGAAGAGGAAAAAACGGAGAGTATATACCATGTTTAAAATATTCAGTACCTCTATTTGTTGAATAAATATATAAAAATGCAACGTTTAGAGTTTAGCGGTGCGGTACAACCACTATAGGAGTCGTTAGGCGTCAGAGGGTTAATTTTGTATTCCTGTGTATTAATGTCTCCTTGGGGATAGTGACTTATCACTGAAACATGCAGGAGAGTACCTGTATATGGATGATTTGTGATGTATAAATCATTTGCATTAGTTGGTGTAAGTGGATGATGATCGTCACAATGCATGGACTGAATAATATTAAACATGTTAAAGTCCATAAAGTTTATGAATTTGTATGTCATACACTATCATCAGAACCTTACAAAATAGTATTTATATAGGGCAGTTTCAGAAAAGTAGGTAACCTACAGTATGATGCCAAGAACTGTATTCTGACTTTGATTTATACATGGTACATAGGTAGCAGATGGTACACATCAGATCTCCACTTAATCGTGAGTGATGTTGAGCATTTCTCTCAGTGTGGTGCCAAAGCTTGTATCCTGGAGAAGAAATTGATGTCAAGCATTCGTACTCAAAAGGTGCCAGATTACTTCACATCATTGTCTGCGGCAAATTGCTTGTCGGCAAGGTATTTCATAAGGGGTCCAAAGAAACATAAATCACGAAGCTTTGTACTGCCAATTAGACTTATCAATGGGTAAAGTGCTATACCTTTGAGGTTATGGATTGCCTTGTAGTTGTGATATCATGCCCATTGATTTCCATGTTTCTGAACCCCTTAAGCAGCATCTGGCTGACGAGCGATTTGCAACGGACAGTAACGCGAAGCAAGATGTCAACTCCTGGCATGTTCAAAAACACATCATTTTCTACTGTTGTAGGTAGTTGCATTCAACCAGTAATAAACGATTTGTTTTTTAGCACCGCACAAACAGAATGGGATGTCCTCCATTAAATAAAAAATGGCATACATGTATTGTGCAGATTGACCTTTATGTTGCAAAAGCTTTCACAAGATAGGTATCTCTTGCTGGCTGTCCACAACTACTTATAACAGCATATTCATGCCTACCATGTCTGAATTATCATTGCTATCAAAATTGGCATACTAATATTGTGCAAATTGAAGGTTACATTGTGTAAGCTTTCACAAGATAGGTACCATTGTTGCTCCTTGATTAGGGTTATGGCTGTTCTTACAGAGGTGCCTGTCTACCAGACTGCATGGCATTATATCCCAGGAAAGTTTAATCTTGATGTTGTCCACCAGGAGACTCCCAGGTCTCACAAGAATAATCTGATTTTAGGTTATGTGTATATCTTTACAGCAATACATTTTTTTATCTGCTGCATTGGGACTGAGTAATGTCTTTAATGTGGTACATCCCTGTAGTGTTGACTTATTTTTATGTGGTCTTTGATTATGTAGCATTTATAGTTGACTGTTAAAGTGTGTTTGTTATGAGAGGTTAAGTGCATTGTATATTGACTGGCACTGATCAGGCCTCATGCTTCCTTTCAGGCTGATATTTGGTCACTTGGGTGTACGGTTGTGGAAATGGCTACAGGTAAACCTCCCTTTATAGAGCTGGGATCTCCACAAGCTGCAGTCTTCAAAGTAAGTTTTGTGAGCACATTATTTAAAACAGTCAGGGTAGCCGAGTCGGTATAGTAGCTCGGCTTCAGGCTGGACAGCAGTGAGTTTAGGCTTCATTCTTGGTAGGAGCAAGAAGTTTTTTGCTCTTCCAAAGTGCCCATGTGGGCCGTGGGCCTGCCCAGTCTCCTGTTCACTTTGTACTGGGGGGCTCTTTACCTGTGGCCTCAAGTGTTACCTCCACTCTGCCATATGCCTTCATGGAGTGGTGGTTATTCAATGAGATGTTTCTTATTCCTCCTTGGGATAGAAAGGATTTCTTTAATTTATTTTGTAAGGTTAGATTAGATATATTCGTCATTTTTGAAGTGGATTGTATTTCTGAAGCTTTTGTTACTGTTGTAGGTGGGCTATTATAAAATCCACCCAGAAATTCCTACAGAACTTTCAGAGAAGGCCAAGAATTTCATTTTGTGTTGCTTTGAACCAGATCCAGACAAAAGGGCAACAGCAGCAGAGTTGCTGGAGGACAGCTTTTTGACAGAGTATGTTTCTTTCATTATTGTGACAAGCATCTTACATATAAGCAATTAAAAAACTGAACATATTTATTTAGCACATCAAAATTGTCTGTTACTGAAGCCAAAAAAAAAAAATTGTTTTTGTGCTCAGTACAGCAGAATTCCTTTAGTGTGGCACTTGATAATTCATCACTCATGATAATTCAGCACTTGAGGAAAGTAGTCTTGAGATCAGAAGCTTAGTCATTCATAACCCTGGTGCGCATACTAATTCCGTGACTTTATTTTGGGTTATCTGGCCCTCATTGACCCTGTCAGTGTACTATAATGGCTTCAGAAGATACAAAGATGAGGAAACCAGGTATTGCTGGCAAGAGGAAACAATAACTTAACAGTTCCTTAGAATCTTGAAATATTGGTGAAAGCCAAAGAGAGATTATGCTCTCATGTAACATTGGATCATCAACTATGATATAGAGAAACAGAAAGACCAATTACAATTATTCATAGCATCAAGTAAAGTGTGAAGGACCTTTTCAAACAACAGACTTTGGAATAGCCTAAATTAGTGCAATTGGTCAAGGTGTTGCCTAAGTGGTTTAGAGCAGTGTGTTCCAGAGGAAAAGATGACTGGACCTATGATAATTGAAGAAGCAAAGTATTTTTGTAATGAAATGACAAAAAATTGCCTGTAAGAAGTTAGGTCAATATAGTAATCAGTCCCTGTAGAGGCCTATTACAGGCCCAGAGGGTTCCAGGAGGTTAAGGCACCCAGACTTCAAGACAGTTGGCACATGAAGGTGATAAGTTTGTCATCCCCACACACCAGCTGCCTTTAACCCCAAGGAAATATTCCTGGTACTCATATCTGTTAGAGGCTGAGTCGACCCCAGGGTAATAATGTGGCCAGAAGGATTATGTCCATGAAAAATTCCAGTGACACCATCAGGAATCGAACTCAGGATCTTCCGGCTTGTAGCGCAGTGCCTTAACCAACTGCACCACCACATGCCCCATTCAGTATAGGTATTCTCTGATAATGTGGCACCTGTCTGCTCATACTGTATTACAAATAGGTTCATGGTACTCCAAAGTGTGTAAATGTGTGATGCCTGAATGGATGTCACTTCAAGTTGTAGCTGAGCAGCCTCATGTTATGACATGTCCATGGTTGCATCTCATGTGCTGCTGAAGCAATCAAGATTCTGTTCCCAGGAGGGGCCAGAGAGTTTCCTCTTCTCCAAAGCATGTACACCAGGTCTGGGACCAGCCTAGCCTCCTATTCTTTGGGTACTGGGGTTCTTTTCTCAGGAGGAAAGTGGCTGGGGTGTGAATTTGACTGCACACCTCCATCTAGTGCTGAGGTTAAGACTGAGTAGATCTATATGTCTACTCCACAATGTGTCTTCATAGCATGTAAAGGGACAACTATACCTTTTCCTTAATGTCGTAGGGTATGTTTGTTAATACAGTTCATTTTCTGTAATGAAGAGTGATAGCCTCCAGAGCAATAGAGAAGAGAAACTAATAGCAATAAGACTGAAAGATTATAGTATGGGAGTTGGTGAAGTTTTGTGATGTGGGGGGTATGGGTGTGTTAATATTGGTGCTGTCTCTCTATAATTATTAGTTCAAGCAGGACATTATGTGTTTGCATATTTGTAATTTGTTTCTCTGGAAGCCAAAAGAAAATCTGAGTTTTAGTATAGCACCATGTAAGATTCATCTGGGGGACAGGCTTTTTATACATTAAATTGAGAAAAAGATCCTAAATGGAAGGTTTTGTCAGAATCAGACATCAAATACCTGCTGTGTTTATAACAACACTATTCAATGTCAGGTTAAACCTTATATCTGTATACTGCATGTCCGGGCTAGAGGTATACAAAAATACATGTTTATGTTTTAGTACCTAAAAGATTTATGAAGTTTATGTTTTTAACAGTGCACAGAGTAACTCAAATAGATTTTATGCACATCCATACACTTCAATGTGGGCACCTGTTGTAGCTCGACAGATACTGCACTCTAAACAATATTCAAGCTCTTGCCACGTGTTTATCAGCATGTGAGGTGTTATAAGCTCAAGGTCATCGTCACTGTTGTGTCGTAAGTCGCGCACACACGGAAATGGCATGAGAAGAGCGTTCGCATCAGTCTAGCTGCTTCACGTACTCCTGTTAGTCAAGATGTGGACTCCACAGTATAAAGTGCAATGCGTGCTGTGGTTAGCAGAACTGAAATCAGTTACACGTGTTCAGCGACGTGCAAGAAGGGAATGGATTGTGGATCCTCCCACACGCAAATCCATTTATGAGTGGGACAGAACTCTATGAGAAACGGGAAGTTTGATTTCACACGCTGGAAAGCATCCTAAATAGCATGTGATGGAAGAGACTGTGGATCGTGTGCATGAGTCATTCTCTAGGAGCCCGCGTAAGTCAATTAGACAGGCTAGTAGAGAACTAAGAGTCCCTCATTCGACAGTTCACAACATTGTTCACAAACGTCTCTGTTTGCGTGCTTACAAACTTCAGCTCCTGCATCACATTAAGCCAGATGATCACCGCAAAAGAACTGACTTTGCTGTTGAAATACTGAGTCTTATAGAAGAAAACGACAATTATCTTAATTTAATGCTATTCAGTGATGAATCAACCTTTCACGTGTGTGGGAAAGTCAACCGGCATAACTGTCGCATTTGGGGTAGTGAGAATCCACACCAAGTGATTGAGTATGAAAGGGACACACCAAAACTCAGTGTCTGGTTAGGACTGCATAAACATGGTGTGATTGGTCCATTTTTCTTCATGGAGTCTACAGTGACAGGACACAGCTACCTCGACATGTTGGAGAACTTTGCCGTCCCACAGATACCTCCCGGTTTCATATTCCAGCAGGACGGTGCCCCGCCTCAATTCCACAGAGATGTTACCACATTTATGGATGAGACTTTTCCTGGACGTTGGGTCGTAAGAGGAAGTCCTACTGCCTGGCCCCCTAGATCTCCGGATTTGACACCATTAGACTTTTTTGCATGGGAGTTTATTAAGAACATTGTGTACAGGAGAAAAGTTCAAGATCTGGCTGATTTGAGACAATGTATCATTGAAGCAGTTGAGCTTGTAACACCTCACATGCTGATAAACACGTGGCAAGAGCTTGAATATTGTTTAGAGTGCG
>Ga0123357_10012258_pt1 | contig 11047 bp, 7 predicted proteins | sample TergutEmb28metaG_FD_89873 | JGI IMG/M metagenome (GOLD analysis project Ga0123357, IMG submission 89873) | Embiratermes neotenicus P4 segment gut microbial communities from Petit-Saut dam, French Guiana - Emb289 P4 | ecosystem: Host-associated > Arthropoda: Insects > Digestive system > Gut ... | reverse complement strand
AAGTAACTCAACGAATTAGTCGCAAGCTCCTGAGGATGGATGTTTTAACATCCGAAACATGTTGAGCACTGAATAAAGTAATAATAAAACAAGTGGCATCAAGTTGGTCTCTCTTTACTCAACTATCAAGATGATGCACGGTCCAATAAACGTAAGTGTAAAAATAATTTGATCAACTTTGTCGCATATTCATGGGCTAAGCATAAAATATTGTCCTATCATTAAATTACAATTTTAATTATAATGATTGTTCCCCACATTTGACTTCCAGAGTGACCACATGTGACACAAGTCATAGAAGTGACAGACGCCGCCCCATCTTGAGGTCAAAATCTGATATTAGTCATCGGTACTCAACAGCCCCAAGGCCATCTCCTCCTCCCCAGCCTCGATCTGGTGCTCAACTGGATAAGTTTTTTGAGCAGTTGGGTCTTGACACTGGTGATTTCAGGTTTGTAAAAGTACACCAGTCCACTTAGAGTGTTACATTAACACAAGTTGAAAGCGCCAATATTTGTCAGTGTTATTCGTTGTTTTAGTTGTCCTTTCATGCTCATTTATTGCAAAATTGAGATGCAAGTTTTGTATGATGTGTAGCAGTATGTGCATCATATTACATGCAACTACAAAATTTTGAATGTCTGAACTTAGTCACCAACGTTTAATCTTAGATAAGTATCAGTATATACATTTTTAGTTCTAAATCTGCATCATTTTGGATGCATATAATTTCTTGGTGGTGAACTTGCTGTTCTTTTTTATTAAATGAAAGTACTTGGAGATTGCGCTGTGCTACACATCAGAAGGTCGCTGGTTCGATCCCGGCTGGTGTCAGTGGATTTTTCATTGACATAAATTCCTTCCGATCTCACTATGGCCCTGGGGTCGACTCAGCCTCTAACAGAAATGAGTACAATCTACCACCATCCTGTGCCATCGAAATCTGTGAACCTTAACTTCCTGGAACCCTCTGGGCCTGTAATGGGACTGCTTTACCTTTACCTTGAGATTATTTATTTTGTTTCTATGTATGTAGTGGTTATGAAAGGCACAAATTATTCTTGGCATTCAGTAGTTGCTGAAGCCATAATGGCAGTAAGAAAGGGTCGGAACATGTTTAATAACAACGTTTGTGAAATTCTTACTAAATTTTAGCTGTGTGTTGAACATGGTTAGTGTGATGAATTAGATATATTAGGGACTGAATTTCATTTTTAAAATGTCAAAGCATGAAAGGACCTAATCCAAATGCTTGGCAAATGGCAAGAAACCTTATGAGCTGGAGTTTTGGTAGGCTTGAAGATTTCCTGAAACCTGACGTATTCATTATAACAGCATTGTATTTGTCTCTCTCTATAGAGCACTTGTAGCTAGTAATGATTATTTGATTATTTAACTCATTTTAAATGTATTTTATGTAAAATATCATTATACGTTTGCATTGCTCTAGTTTAAAATAGTGTAATAATTTAGACTGTTTCTTAAGCCACAAAATCCTTATGGCTAAAATAATTTTCTTAACAAGCATACATGTATGTATGCATAGGTCATTATCTGCACCTGCATCTGGCTCATCATCACCCCTCTTCTTTGAGAGTGTGAGTTCAGTGGATTCTGGGACGAGTCCGTGGGGATGTGTTGGGGGGACTGGACCTGGAAGTGGGGGATCTGGTAACCTTCAGAGGCCTACAGAACAGCTGTCCATCGTTGAACGAAATGCACGCATCATCAAGTGGCTGTGTAACTGTCGCAAGGCCCACCTTGCAGCTAGGAAGTCCAGCTGACTTGTGCAGAGTAAGCAGGGGTAACTTATTCCAAGTCTGTGCGTTAGATGAACTATTTGGAAACTGCAGAGCAAAAAAGCACACCATCTTGTACATAGTCCAGTGAATCAAAATCTGGACCTTGTAGGTACTGGTATATATATATATATATATATATATATATATATGTATACATACACCACAAAATTATCTAATCTATTTGGTGTATGGGGCAAAGTGACCAAAAAGAATGACATGTAGGAATGCAAAGAACATTTCCTCTTGCCAATACTTTTTTTTTCTGGGGGGGAGGGTTTCATTTTCATCTTATGCTAGTACTGAACATTCTAGACTGACATTAGATAAATGCCAATACTTGTAACAAGCAGATATGCCGTCTTGGTCATACTCTAGCAACGTTATTTTGATTTTAATTGGTCAAATTTCTATATAATTTAAGCCATAGTTTTAATATAAGTGGACAATACAATGCTTAAATCTGTGATGAACCCTAGATTGTGTCCCAGACATTCCTTCCCATGTGATAGGATCAACCCAAGTGTTATAGGTTGTCTTCTGCATTAGGATACTGTGTGTCTAAACTAAAGAACCATATAGTTCCACTACATGTCTGTATAATCTTATCTGCTCTTACATTAAGTTGTCTTTCCAGTATCCTAGTCCATGTAGCTAAGTGATGTCATTTTGTGGGTTGGAATGAATGCTGTATGTGTTTGAGTGAATTATGCTTGTATATTTAAATTAAGTGCAAAAATAAGTTTACTGTACAGTCAGTGCAAAACTAATTATTTGAATCTGAAGTATGCAAATGTTGCTGCCTCATGTGTGTGTGTTTGTGCATGCACCCATGCATGCATGCATGCATGCTTGCTTGCTTGCATGTTTCTATACTGTTATTCCTATGCTGGTGGAGTAACGTAGTAGTCCTGATGGAACGTAGTTGTAATACCTGATAACAGAGATTTCATTTCGTTGTACCATTGCTGTGTTAACAGAATTCTGTGTGCTTTCCTTCTATAACATAACAGTTACTGAGTTTTGTTGTTCGTGGCTGTACCTTGTTTAAACAACTTAATGTCATCTGGATGTAATTACACAGTTTCTTAGAATTCTGTGACAAGTTGGTGACAGCTAAATGTTGACAAACATGAGCACAAGTGACACAAATACATATTTTATTTTCCTTGTCCCCTGCCACATGTTGTGGCTGTAAAGAATCATTCTCACACAGTCCATTAAATTACATATAAATCAGGGCACTTCTAGAGTGCCAATTTTGTAAGCATGGGTTTCCACATTTTTACACTAACATAACTGAAATGCACAAAACCTTAAAATATACAAGCAATATGAACTAATACTCCAGACTGTATAATATTAGTTATATTATGATCTCTGTAGCCTTTCAAATCTTGTATTATTAATTGTCACTGTACTGTGATTTAATTTTTCTTTTTCTTTCCTTTTGTACTTTCTTAGAACCGTCCTTTCTGTCCTAAAGAGAACTTTTCAGTTCATTCTTTTGTGTGTGTCTGGAGTATTCGAAAAATTTGTGTTTGCCTGTTTTTCCTCCTTTCACTGTAGTAATTCAAGATGTCTTATATTTATATTTTACAAATGTTGTTTTTTTTTTAATTCTCATTAAGATATGTAGAATTGATTTTTAAAGGACAGTTGTTTGTTCAAAACACTCTATAGTTGAAAAATTTCAATGCACATACCAATAGTATGAACATTATAAACACGATTCTAAAAGGCCATGGGTTTCATTTTACGCAGTGTTTCTGGGGTACTGTGACTTCGAATTTTTGGTGGCTGTATTCAGTGAACTTATCCCTTGTATCCAAACATTAGCTCAGACAAATAGTGACATAATTGTTAGGGGCTTAATTGTTCCAACTGAGCAGTATTGCATTCTTGATTTTTCTTTCTTAATAATTTTGGTATTGTATGAAGTATATGCAGAAAAGTATTGGGTTTGGGACTACTGAATGAATGTTTGGATAAGATGTGTGAGAGACTCGTCTTCCTTTATCTATTTTGTAATGTTCGTGTATGTGAAATATCTGTTTCTGTATCTACATATATTTTATTTATAATACAGTGAACTCCCATGTGATATTCTTTGATATAAGGTTTATCCCTCACTTCACGTTCAATTTCAGTAAAATTTCCTGTGTTCAAGATTTTCCTCGGTTTAGTGTTCAGATCAGCTCCTCCTAAAACAAACTTAATATCTAGTTTTCATTGTATATGACCATAAGCTGTAGTATGATGGCATTCTACTTTAGTGAGCAAATAGAAGACTTCATTTAAACCACTGACGTCCTTGAATATAGTGGAGACATCCTGTGGCCCACACATCACTTGTGGCCCTTGACCCTCTTCAAAGTGGCATGTTGAGTCTCTACTAACATGTAATATTAATATATTATATGTATTAATATCATGTTTTAAAAGGCCTTTGTGGCATCTTGCCAAATCACCCATGTCTGAGTGGCCTGCAGTCAAGAAAGGTTGTATACCACTGTGTTAGTGCATAGATTGCATCCATTGCGGTGTGTCTATAAATGTAATGAGTCTCATAATAAGGATCCTTTTGGATTGTACAGTGAGTGACATCTCCTGCAGTAAGAACTGCTCTACACACTGCTGATCTGTGGCCTATAATATTGCAGTTAGATGTGTCAGACATTGATTTCCTGCTGTTTCACATAAACAGATCATTGTTGTTTAACTTAGCTGTGTTTTCAACACTGCCATAAACAGCAGCCTCAAATACGGCAGATTAATGGTAGAAGTAGATAAAATTTCTTCATATTTCTCTTTAGCAATGTGGAGTGACATATAACTGTTACAGTAATTGTTCATGTGGTCACGATAAGATCCACATATAAACAGAAAATTAAACAAATAGATTTCATTATTATGGATGCTACGTGTGTTATTTCTGACCTAAATTATAGAGATACATGGTTTGACCAGTGATTTTATATACAACATGAATGCGATTCTGTATATGAACTTTGTCATTTGTTGTGAATCTGTTTTGATATGTAAAGTTACAAAATGTGTATAGATACTGTTTTGAGAAGAGAGATTTGTTAATAGTGTAAATTAACTGCATGTGATGTAGGTTCAGGTGACAATCTGCTGGTAATTCCATGTGCCCTCTTATTACAAATATAGGGTTATTTTTGTAGACAGTGTAAGTTGTGTCCACAGTACCTGCCATTTGTAGGTGTTAAGCTTTGTTACATAAAATTTTCTGAGATTTATTTGGAATTGTTTGTTGAAGAGTCAGGAGTCTCATTATCAAATTTACCCCAATCCAAGATGGGCTTTCTTTTTTATTTTTAGGATTCAGATTCCTGGGTGTTGCCTTAAATTTGAATATTATGAATACCAACGTTCAGGTGGATAGTTTTTCTGTGAGTAACACTGTGCAAGGCATACTTGTAGGTTGAATAAGGTCATGGTGCTGGATCAACAAACTTAACTATAAATTGTAACTTATTTGCCACTTTGATATTATGAGGTCAAAACTTGCTGTGGAAACAGTAGATATTATCACAGCTTTTGGGATGTTATTAGTATCTCACTGATATTGTGTGGCTATGAATAAATGGGAAAATTAAAAGGAAGCGAATTATATCAGAATGTGAAATGTGTGTGTAGGATGTAGCTACAGCCTGAGCGTGAGTCCAAGCTTATCATTCTGAATATTTCACTCAGCAGTGGCTCATGGCCCTCTGAACATATGGGATCTCAACCATTCACATTTATTTAATTATTTATCATATCAACAGCAGTTCGTATGCGCTGAACTCATCATGTTTGTAATATAACGCCAAAAGAAATTTCCCCCTTGAAAAACTAATAATCATTAACTAGTCAAGAGATTTTCTACTTTTATGACCCCTGGTGGTTCATTACTGTGGTTACAAGAGGATGCTTGTTAGTGGCGTGTAAGTTGAGATGAAAATGATATTGTTCTTATTTAAAATACTAGGATTTTGATAATGCAAGGTGCTGCTATATCTTATTAAACGTGAATGACCTGCAGGAATAATTTTGATGACAGAAGCCATATTGCACTTCATAAATAAGTAATACATAAACAATGTAGTCTAGCACAACTCTTTTTATTACAAAAACAATAACTTTTGTTTTATGAAATTGTTGCATGTTTCATCAGGCTTGCAAAATGTGTAAAACAAGGATAATTTTGTATTGTTTTTGTAATAAAAATAGTTGTATTGGGCTGTGTTACTCGTATGTTGTTAAGGATTTTAGTCTTGATTTCTGTCATGTGTGCACACAGATATGAAACCAGCATTTCTCATACTGGAACCTACTTCAGATCATAGAAATTTAATTTGTGTTTCTTGCATATGAAGATGATTTTGTTGATTGTTGAGACTGAGGGACACCAAAGGCTGTTAGCAATTTCATGGAGTTTATAATAGTTTCTTGGACTGCTTTTGAAAATATGTAACACTCATCCACACTTTGTGGTTATGTCAATAAAGTTGCCACATTGAAAATTATTATAGTTTTGAGATGTGAAAAAAATGTTCATTTGACTGCACTTTATTTTGGTGTAGTTGTAGTGTAACACAGTACATGTCCTATCAAAGTAGTGAAAGAATGTTGTTGCTGATTTGCTTCTAATTACCATGTGGTCAGAAAAGAACATTGATTGCTTTCCAGTTACAATGCTGGCAGGTAAACCCTCTGATCACTATTTTAAACACTGCACATACATTTGAATTTTGCAAGTGGAATTTTTTAGGCAGTTTTACAATATTGTAAAACTTGAAAATGATGTGTTAATTGCAATTTGTTTGAGAATGTGACTTGTTGGCCTGTTTGGAAACGAACATTTTGTAATGCTTATGAAAGTCTATTTGGATCATAATGGCGTATATAATAGTCTATTCAAATCATAATGAACTGTACCAGTTTAAGAAGCCTTTCATATTCTGCCATGTGTATAAATTTGTCAGTATGTACATAGCTGTATTATGCAATGCAGCTGCGTCATAAGTGGAATGAAGAGGGTTTTTGACAGTGCCTGTCAGTACGTATCACAGGTGTTAATAAAAAACTGTGTGTTATTAGAATGTAAATTATGTACAGTCGAACCTGGTTATAATGACATTGGTTTATGCAACAACTCATCTGTAGCACCAGATATCCTGTGGTTCCAATTAATTCCTTACTGTTAACCATAACATTTTACTTGTCAGTTGAAACAACACTCATTTATAATGTCACAAAATATTCAGTGTCTTTCATGATGTTATAATCGAGTTCATCTGTGAGTGTGAGTATTAAGTTACTGAACCTAATCAGTGTCTTAAATTCTTTTATTCAAATTCTTCAGTTATGAACACAGTGTCAGTGTAACTCCATAGTATCATAAGTTAACTGTAAAGGTAAAGTTCTCAATGATCATGCAATGAGTCACTGTGGCAGCAGAGATATAGCTCCATGCATTTTGAACTGTGACATTAGTTAAGTGTTCAAAGAACAAAAGAATATTTGCCCACTTTTCTGCATTACATTTAATCTCTACTGGAATAAGTCTAAAATTGAGAATTGCTTTCAGTAAATTTTCTATATCTGTATATTATTTTTAATTGTTGGTATGTAGAAATACAGAACCTCAATGTTCCTGCATACAAAAGGCATTAAAAATACAAATTACAAGTAACCAGTTTTGACTGTCAGTACATATTCTTCTTTTGTGTTACATAATAATTACTGCAACATGTATCAGAACACTAATAAATGATTTGATACATTGTTAGAAAAAAAATTTGAGACATGCTGTTTAGACCTCATGATACATTGTAGTACATGAAAATATTCATGGGTTTTGAAAATGATAATGTATAAGGAGTGTGAATGACACTGCTCATGATGTGATAGCTGTAGATGGAAGATATTACAGTTTGCCTTCTGTGTAAACACAACCTGATGGTGTGTATAGGGACTATGGTAGAAAAGTTTTGCACATCCTAGACCTCAGCAATAGATGAAGGTGAGTGGTCAGCTTCATGCTTTGGCCAGTTTTTCTGAAGGGTAAATTGCGTACAATTTTTGCAACCAATATTCTTTGTGCATGTATGGTCTCTCCCATGCATGTCAAATACCCTACCAATCTCATCCTTTTTTGATTTGATCATCCTATCACATAGATATTATTGTCACTGAAAGCCAGGGTTGTAGTGCTTGAGTATAAGACTGCATTCAAGCAGGGATCTTTGCTGTAACCAGCAGAGAGAGAGAGAGAGAGAGAGAGAGAGAGAGAGAGAGAGAGAGAGAGAGACATGGCCACTGCATTTTCCACAGTGTTAGTCTGCCTCTATCTTCATATGCATAACATAACTGAAACATAATATATTTACAAAACAACTTCCCCTGAGTTACTCTAGATTTGGCACTGGTGACCTGTGTGCAATGAATTACGTAGTGCAGTCCTTCAGAATAGTGCATTCACATAGGCTTGCAATAAGGAATGGGATATCCCAAACTATTAGCACTGCAAAGAAATGTCAATAGCAAGAAGGGGAACAACAGAATGACTATGTAGCAATTGTGGGAGTAGTGGAATAGTGGGAACTGCTCAATGTCGATGAGGCAGGGAGGAAGCCGGTAAAACTTACTGCGGCCAAGGGATCCGGAAGGGCGCCCTGGGCCAAGCTATGTTGCAGGTGTTTTTGTATTTCCTGGTAGTATCTATTTGTTGATTTACAAATCCAAAAAATGTTTTCAACGGTGCCTGAACCTGCCCTTGGCAGCCTTGATTCTGCTGAATTCTTGTGTTTTGGTGTGACATTTTAGGTTGGCTGAGCATGATTCTACTGTTTCTTTGTTCCATTTTCCCTGCTTTGGCACGTCTCACATTCATTATGTTTGTTACACATGGTAGTTTTTCAGAATATCCATGTGTAATTTTAATATTTTGCCTCTCACTCATAACTTATTACTTGTTCCTAAAATGTTTCTAAGCAAGATTTCTGTGAAGTGTAAGACATCATATACAGTGTTATGTAAATGAACGGCATAAAGAATTATATAGCATTTTCAAAATTTGTGTGCTGTAAGGGAATTTAGGGCAGATTAAATTAGGAGAACACTTGTGACTGTTCAGTCCAAAATCCTCCGTATTCCTGGTTTGATATCTCAAATTACAAAGATTAAAATATATGGAAATATAGTTTTGCCTTATGTTTTATATGGGTGTGAAAGTTGGTCAGTCTCACTGAGAGAGGAACAGGGGCCATGAGGGTGTAGAAGAATAGGGTGCTGAGTAAGATATTTGGGCCTAGGAGGAAGGAGGTAAGAGGAAACTAGAAAGGGGTTCATATTAGTGAGAACTCCAAACCTACGTATTTTGTACAGGATGAGCATAAAGTCTTTCCCTGATTACAAACATTTATTACAAGAAAACTACTGTACGTGGAAAACAAATATATATATATATATATATATTTTTTTTTTTTCAAAATGTAACTCAAGAAGTTTTTTAACAACACATCAGTACACTTCAACATGTGCTCCTTTTGTTGCACGGAGAACGTCTAATCGATAATTTCTCTCCACGTGTTCTCCAACATGTCTTCAGTTATAGTACCAAAAGCGTCTGTTATTCTTGCCTTCAAATTTGTAATATCTGGAACTGGTGTTGAAAACATTTTATCCCTAACATACCCCCATAAAAAGAAGTCATGGGGGTGATATCCAGCGATCGTGGTGGCCAGGGTGTCAGACCATCTCTCCCAACCCACCTGTTTGGAAATGTTCATCCAAAAACCAAATGTTACAATAAATACATGGCATAAAACTTTAGAAACTAACTCAAGTAATGGTAAAAAAAATATGTTTGTATTCCACCTAGTTTTCTTGTAATAAATGTTTGTAATCAGGGAAAGACTTTATGCTCACCCAGTAGCTCTGAACTTCATTGATTATAACAGTACTTCTTAACTGAAGCAGTTTTGTATGCTGAAAATGTTGTTGAGTAATCAATTTTTTAGACTGCATTTTTTAAACCAGCTAGTAGAAGAGATGGTATAACATTTCTTCCAATTTTTTGTTCAAATGACAGTATTTTTCTAAAGCAAATAAATTTTGGGTTATAATAACACAAATACAGAGTGTGAAATAAAAAGTTGAAATTGGCTGACAGTGGTAAAATGTTACAAAGAAAATGTATATACAGAGCAAAGTGATGTGATCACTCCTCCCATACTAGTGACAATGAATTATTGGTTTGTGTGTATGAATGTATTTACAAGTTTTTTTTCCAGATCTTCCAAATTGACTGTGCTGACATTCCAGAAAATCAGAATTCTCAACAGTTATGAGTGATTGTTATACGAATCTTGATTAAATGTCTTGGTTTAGAGTCTCTTTGGCAGTCATACTGATGAATATTTGATACGATACCATTGCCTTTCTGAAATATGTATTTGTCACAGGCAAACCTTGCATGTGTCAAAACTTTTGTATCTGATGTAAAGAAAAGAAAAGAAAGAAAAAAAAAACACTTTATTTATTGTTGATGAACCCCAAAATTATTTCTGCAAAGTCTACCAGTGTGTGACATGGAATCTGAATTATTGATGTAAATAACTTAATGTGATACTGGACACAGTTATGGCTGATGAATATTTTAAGAACTGATTAAAATATTTGTTAGAATATACAGGACATATGTTGCTTATTTCAATGTTAAATTTAACAGTAGTATTGTCATATTTATTTGCGAATGGTACAGCAAATTCTAGCTTCCTTGAAAGGTTTATCAGTAATTTCAGTAGGGAAAGGAAATTGTCTTCCACATTATGCAGTTTATTTATGTAGACAACTAGAACATTTGGTACACATATAGACAGACTAGTCCATGATTTGAGAATGTACAGTTTGTGTTAAAATATAAACATAATAATGCATCAGAATATACAGGGTGTATCAAAATGATTGGAGCGGTTTTGAAGTTGATTATATTCACAAGTATGGTGAACAGAATTATAAATACTAGTAGAAATGAAAGAGTAACTCAACTAGTTTATGACACATACCTACAAATGTTCGATGTATGCACCCTTCGTCACATCGCACACATTGAGGCGATAGTCCAATTCCTGCCATACTGTGCTCAGCAAGTCAGGTGTGATGGTCTCCACAGCCGCGGTAATTCTGTTCTTCAAATCAGGTATGCTCACGGGTTGTGGTGGCACAAACACTTT
>Ga0123357_10012257_pt1 | contig 11047 bp, 20 predicted proteins | sample TergutEmb28metaG_FD_89873 | JGI IMG/M metagenome (GOLD analysis project Ga0123357, IMG submission 89873) | Embiratermes neotenicus P4 segment gut microbial communities from Petit-Saut dam, French Guiana - Emb289 P4 | ecosystem: Host-associated > Arthropoda: Insects > Digestive system > Gut ... | reverse complement strand
GCCTAACTTGCCCTTGACGGTCACCTGCTGTCCGTCGATCGCGATATCAACTCCGTCGGGGATAGCGATAGGCATTTTACCGATACGTGACATGGTTTCTCTCCTATCCTTCCTACCAGACGTAGGCGACGACTTCGCCGCCGATACCCTTGGCGCGCGCGGCAACGTCCGTCATCACGCCCTGTGAAGTCGAAATCACCGCAATGCCAAGCCCGCCCAACACACGGGGCAGGTCGTCTTTCTTCGCGAAGACGCGCAGGCCCGGCTTGCTGATGCGGCGAATGCCGGTCAGCGTGCGCTGGCGGTCGGCGCCGTACTTCAGCGTCACGGTCAGCGTGGGCGCGGGCTTGGTGTCCTCGACACGATAGTCTACAATGTAGCCCGCCTCTTTCAAGACCGAGGCGATGGCGACCAGCTTTTTACTGGAAGGCATCGCGCACTCAGGCTTAAAGGCAGCGTTCGCGTTACGAATACGCGTCAGCATGTCGGCGATGGGATCTGTCATACTCATAGTTTTATTCCTCCTGGTCCCAGATGGATGGGGCTGTAAGGTTCGCGCCAACCCTTAGAAGGCGCGCTGCTTGCCTCAACCTCTCCGGTCATCCTTATAAAGTCCGCCGCTTGCCTACCAGCTGGCCTTGTGGACGCCGGGGAGCTCGCCTTTCAATGCCAGCTCGCGCAGACATACGCGGCAGAGTCCAAACTGGCGATAGTACGCCCGCGGACGGCCACAGCGTACGCAGCGGTTGTGCTGACGTGTTGAGAACTTGGGAGTCCTCTGTGCCTTGGCGATCATCGATTTCTTTGCCATGTTCTACCTTTCCTTGGCTTCGGCGACTCAAACGAGCGCCGTACCTAATCCTTGAATGGAAAACCAAAGCCATCGAGCAGCGCGCGCGCGCCGGCGTTGTCTTTGGCAGAGGTCACAAACGTAATGTCCATACCACGAGTGCGATCAACTGAGTCGTAATCGACCTCAGGAAAGATCAGCTGCTCCGTAATACCAAGAGAGTAGTTCCCCCGTCCGTCAAAGCTCTTCGCGGAAAAACCGCGGAAGTCGCGAATACGCGGGATCGCCGTTGCGATCAGGCGATCAAAGAACTCCCACATGCGGTCGCCGCGCAGGGTGACCTTCGCGCCGATGGCCATGCCCTCGCGCAGCTTAAAGCTTGCGATAGAGCGGCGAGCCCGCGTGATCATCGGCTGCTGGCCGGTGATCGTACGCAGATCGCGCACGGCGGCGTCGAGCTGCTTAGCGTCAACCACCGCAGCGCCCACGCCCATGTTCACCACGATTTTTTCTAAGCGCGGGATCTCCATGACATTGCTGATGCCCAGTTCCTTCTCGATCTTGGGCGCAACCTCGTCAAGATACAGCGCGCGCAGCCGAGGCATACCCTCGGTCGTTTTCTTTGCTGCTTTCTTCGTTGCCACTGAACTTTCGTCCTTTCCTCTGGAGGTTCAAGCGAGGATTTCTGACCCTCGCACTTGCCCGCGGGCAAGCCCTGGTCGTGTCGCGCTCTGAGCGCGACTGCTAGTCGATGTCCTTACCACACTTCTTGCACACGCGGATGCGCTTGCCGTCCTCGGAGCGCTTGTTGCTGACGCGCGTCGGCTTGTTGCAGGACGGGCAGATCAGCATCACGTTGCTCACGTGCAAGGGCGCTTCGATCTCGATGATGCCGCCCTGCTGCTGTTCGTTCTTGGGGCGCAGGGCCTTCTTCGCGATGTTGACGCGCTCGACAATGACCCGCTGGCTGGAAGGGTTGACCGAGAGCACGCGCCCCTGCTTACCCTTGTCCTTGCCGGCGATGACGGCCACTTTGTCATCTTTACGAATACCTAATTTCATCATGTTCCTTTCGGCTCGTCCGGCTTTTTCTAGAGCACTTCCGGAGCCAGCGAGACGATCTTCATGTACTTGCGGTCACGCAGCTCGCGCGCCACCGGACCAAAGATACGGGTCCCGCGGGGGTTGCCTTGCTCGTCGATGACGACAGCGGCATTCTCATCAAAGCGGATGTAACTGCCGTCCTTGCGGTGGATCTCCTTGACGGTGCGCACGACAACCGCCTTGACGACCTCGCCCTTTTTCACGTTACCGTTAGGCAGCGCTTCTTTCACCGAGCAGACGATGATATCGCCCACGTAGGCGTAGCGGCGCTTTGAGCCTCCCAACACCTTGATGCACGCAAGCTTGCGCGCGCCGCTGTTGTCAGCGACTTTCAGTCTGGTTTCTGCTTGAATCATCGTATATCTCCTTTAAGGCCTAACGAGCCTTCTCGACGATCTCGAGCAGACGCCAGTGCTTCAATTTCGACAGGGGGCGCGTCTCCATAACCGTGACTTTGTCGCCCACACCGGCCTCGTTGGCCTCGTCGTGTGCATGGAGCTTCTTGCTCGTCGTGATCATTTTGCCGTAGAGCGCATGACGCTTACGTTCCTCGACCTTCACTACGCAAGTCTTATCGCCCGACGCTGATACGACGACGCCCTGGCGGACTTTGCGCATGTTCCTTGTTTCAGTTTCAGTAGTCATCACCACTCCTCACTTATTCTGCGGCCGGCGCAGATGCGGCGGCAAGTTCGCGAACACGCAGCTCGGTGCAGAGGCGTGCGATGTCTTTTTTCACGGCCGGAATCTTCGAGGTATCCTCGAGCTGACCGGTCGCCAGACGAAAGCGTAAATTGAACAGCTCGGTACGGCTATTATTCAATTCTTTCGTCAAATCCTCATCCTTGAGGGCATGGATGTCTGCGGCATTCATTAGGCTTCCTCCCCCACTTTCTCTTCTGAAGCAGCCAGCTCTTGTGCAAGAGCAGCTTCCTGATCCGCGCGGCTGATGAACTTCACCTTGATGGGCAGCTTGTGGCTGGCCAGGCGCAGCGCCTCACGGGCTATCTCTTCTGACACATCGGCGATCTCGAACATGACGCGACCGGGTTTTACCACGGCGACCCACTCTTCGGGGTTGCCCTTACCGGAGCCCATGCGCGTTTCCGCCGGCTTTTTAGTGATCGGCTTATCCGGGAATATGTCGATCCATACGCGACCGCCACGCTTCATATAGCGCGTCATCGCAACACGGGCAGCTTCGATCTGACGGTTCGTGATCCAGGCTGCCTGCTGGGCAACCAGACCGTACTCGCCAAAGTTCAGCTTTGTGCCGCCCTTGGCCTGGCCCTTCATCGAGCCACGCTGCATCTTACGATGCTTCACGCGTTTAGGTGCTAACATCTACGATCTCCTCCCGCCTCTATCGCCCCGACGGTTGTTCGGGCGCGGCGCCCGGCGACCTTCGATGGCCGGCTGTGGGAGCGGCATACCAGGCAGAGCCTCGCCGTGATACAGCCACACTTTGATACCAATAACGCCCATGGTGGTGTGCGCCTGTGCAAAACCGTAGTCGATCTTCGCGCGCAGCGTGTGCAGCGGCACGCGACCTTCGCGGTACCACTCGCGACGCGACATCTCCGCGCCACCCAGACGACCAGAGCACTGAATGCGGATGCCCAGGGCGCCGCTCTTCATCGCGCTGGTGACCGCCTTGCGCATCGCGCGGCGAAATGCCACGCGCCCGACCAACTGGTCGGCGATGGACTGGGCAACCAGGTTGGCGTCCAGTTCCGGGCGGACGACCTCGACGATCTTGACGTCGACCGGACCGCCTGCGATCTTCTCTAAGTCTGAGCGCAGCACGTCGACCTCGGCGCCTTTCTTGCCGATGACGATGCCGGGGCGTGAGGTCCAGATCTCGATCTCGGTCTTCTCGCCTTTGCGCTCGATCACCACTTTAGCGACGCCGGCACGCTCCAGACGCTTATCCAGGAAGCGTCGTAGCGCGATGTCGTTTTCCAGCAGCTTTGCGTAGTCTTTGCCGCCGAACCAGCGCGAGCTATGCGGTTCGATGACATCCAGGCGAAAGCCGGTAGGGAGTACTTTTTGACCCATGCTTACTTACGCCTCCTTTCCATCATCTAAGATGAGCGTGATGTGACAGGTGCGCTTCTTGATGGGATCGGCCATACCCTTGCTCCCAGCGCGGAAGCGTTTGAGGGTGGGGCCTTCATCTACGAAGCACTCAGCCACATACAGCGCGTCGGGCTTAAGCTTATCGTTTTTCTGATGCGCGTTGGCAACGGCGCTGTTCAGCAACTTTTCAACGTTTTCTGAAGCCGCGCGCGGGCTGAAGGCCAAAATGGCCTGAGCGTCAGCAAGCGACTTGCCACGAATCATGTCGATGACCAGGCGGGCCTTGCGCGGCGCGATGCGCTGGAAGCGAGCAACTGCTTTATATTGCATGTTACTTCCCCTTCCTGTCACCAGAATGACCGCGGAAGGTGCGCGTCGGGGCAAACTCGCCCAGCTTGTGGCCGACCATCGACTCAGTGATGTAGATCGGCACATGCTTACGCCCGTCATGGATGGCGATCGTGTGACCGACCATCTCGGGGAAAATCGTCGAGGAGCGCGACCAGGTCTTGACGACGTTCTTTGCTCCGGACTCGTTCATCGCTTGGACGCGCGAAAGGAGTCGGGCTTCGACGTAGGGTCCTTTTTTGAGGCTTCTGCTCACGAACTAATCTCCTTTCACTTACTTCTTACGACGCCGGATGATCAGGCGATTACTGGCTTTATTCTTGGCACGCGTACGGTGGCCCTTGGTCGGGACGCCCCAAGGCGTCACAGGGTGGCGACCAGCGCTCTTGTTGCGGCCTTCGCCGCCGCCATGCGGATGGTCAACCGGGTTCATAACGGTACCACGAACGGTCGGGCGCACACCCATGTGACGCTTGCGACCGGCTTTACCTATGTTGATATTGTTGTGCTCTGAGTTGCCGACCTCGCCAATAGTCGCGCGGCAGGCTACCAGCACGCGGCGCATTTCTGAGGAAGGCATACGCAGGATGGCGTACTTGCCCTCTTTACCCATCAACTGGATCGAAGCGCCGGCGCTGCGCGCTAAAGCCGCGCCCTTGCCCGGCGCCATCTCGACGGCGTGCACCACGGTACCAACAGGGATGTTTGCCAGAGGAAGCGCGTTGCCCGGACGAATGTCGGCGGCAGGACCGCTCTCGATCTTCTGGCCCACTTCCAGGCCCTTCGGCGCGAGGATATAGCGCTTCTCGCCGTCGGCGTAGTGCAAAAGAGCAATGCGCGCGGAGCGGTTGGGGTCGTACTCGATGGTCGCCACCTTTGCCGGTATCCCATCCTTGTTGCGCTTAAAGTCGATGATGCGGTAACGACGCTTGTGGCCGCCGCCCTGGTGGCGCACGGTAATGCGTCCGTTATTGTTGCGTCCGCCCTGCTTAGGCAGCGGAGCTAAGAGCGACTTTTCCGGCGTGGTCGAGGTGATCTCTGAGAAGTCAGAGACCGACATGCCACGACGGCCGGGTGAAGTTGGTTTATACTTTTTGATTCCCATTATTCACTGGCTCCTAACTCGGGTAAATCTCGATCGAATCCCCTTTGGCAAGGGTGACGATCGCTTTTTTCCAGTCGGGCGTTTTACCTTTTTGATAGCGAACGCGGCGCGGCTTTCCCGTCACGTTCATGGTGTTGACCTTCGTAACGGTAACACTGAAAATCTCTTCGAGCGCGGCGGCTATCTGAGGCTTTGTGGCCTCCTTGTGCACCTTGAAAGTGTACTGGTTGTGCTCCGCCTGCAGGGCAAAGGCCTTCTCTGAGATGATCGGCTTGATGATGATCTGACGTGCGTCTAACATTATGCCAGCACCTCCTCAATGAAGCCGAGGGCTTCTTTTGCGATGACCAGCGCGCTGTTGTCGACCAGATCATAGGTGTTGACCTCGAAGGCGAACAGCGGGCGCACGTAAGGCAGGTTGCGGAAGCTCAGGTAGGCGTTATCGTCCTCGCTGCCCACGATGATCGTTACTTTCTTATCGGCAAGCCCCAGCGCCTTGATACCGGCAGCCGCGGCCTTAGTCGACGGAGCGTCAAACTTGAAGTCGTCGACAATGGTGAGCGCTTCTTCGGCCAGCTTGGCGGACAGCGCGCTGCGCATGGCCAGCTTGACGACCTTGTTGTTCACCTTGAAGGCATAGCTGCGGGGATGCGGACCAAAGACCACGCCGCCGCCCTTCCACTGAGGCGCGCGGATCGTGCCCTGGCGAGCGCGCCCGGTGCCCTTCTGGCGCCAAGGCTTCTTGCCGCCGCCGCGGACCATGCCGCGGGTCTTTGTGCTGTGCGTACCCGCACGGGAAGCGGCAAGCTGGCTTTTGACCACCTGATGCAAAGCAAAGGTGTTAGGTTCGGTCATAAAGACAGCGTCGGCCGCCTTCACCGTCCCCGCAGCGCCACCGCTGAAATCTTTCACTTTCAAAGTTGCCATGGTTGTCTGCGTCCTTTACTCTAGTTGGCCGCCGTGATCGTCAGCAGCGCGCCTTTGCCACCCGGCACCGCGCCTTTAACGATGAGCAGGTTCTGCTCCGCGTCGACTTTGATCACTTTCAGGTTGCGTACGGTTACTTTGTCGGTCCCCATGTGGCCTGGCAGCTTCTTGCCCTTAAAGACGCGTGAAGGCGTCGAAGCCTGACCGACAGAGCCCGGAATACGATGGAAGTGCGAACCGTGGCCACCCGGGCCCATGCCAAAGCCGTGACGCTTATGGACGCCCGCAAAGCCTTTACCTTTGCTGACGCCGCTCACATTGACCGACTTGACCCCGTCGAGTTCCGCAACGGTGATCTGGTCGCCCGGCTTATAGCTGGAATCCTCGGCCAGACGAACCTCCGCCAGATGACGGAGTGGCTCGACCTTTGCCGCCGCAAAATGACCGGCGAGCGGCTTGTTGAGCTGCTTTTCCGGAAGCTCTTCAAAGCCAATCTGGATGGCGCTATAACCGTCTGCGCCTTGGGCCGACTTGACCTGCACGACCGTGCAGGGCCCGGCCTCGATGACGGTTGCTGGAAGCAGATTACCGTCCTCGGTCCAGATCTGGGTCATCCCCAGCTTCTTTCCCAAAATAGTTGCCACTGTTTCTCCTTACGTTTTACGGTCTTGAGCGCTTGCGCCAGTGGGGCGCCCCTCAGCGGACCGTTCTTACTAACTTTACTTCCCTGCCTTGCCTCGTAAAACGCTCATAGTTTCGCAGGTCAAGGCGAGTGAAGATTCCGCGAACTAAGTGTCGTTTCCTACTCGTGCGAGCGGAATCTTCACTCAACGCCGAGATGCGGAATCATGAGCGTTTTACGCCCGGATCTCGATCTCGACGCCCGCTGGCAGGTCGAGACGACCCAGCGAGTCCGCCGTCTTCGGCGTCGCGTCGATGATGTCGATCAGGCGCTTGTGCGTGCGAATCTCGAACTGCTCGCGGCTGTCCTTATCCTTGTGCGGCGAACGGATCACGCAGTACAGATTGCGTGTCGTCGGCAGCGGGACGGGACCGACGACCTTGGCGCCAGTGCGCAGCGCGACCTCGACGATCTTGTTGGTCGACTGGTCGACCACCTCATGGTCATAACCCTTCAGACGGATTCTGATTTTTTGACCGGGCACATCAGTTCCTTTCGTTCCTGCGCTTGCAGACTAGCGTGAGACGCCGGACTTGGCCGCAATTTCTTCTGCGACCGACTTCGGCACCTGCTCGTAAGCCTTGAAGTGCATCGAATAGACAGCACGACCCTGCGTTTTACTGCGCAGGTCAGTAGAATAACCAAACATCTCGGACAGCGGCACCTTCGCGCGCACTACCTGGGCAGAACCGCGTGGCTCCATGCCCTCGATATGCCCGCGGCGGCTGGACAGGTCTCCCATGACGTCGCCCATGAACTCCTCGGGCGTCACAACCTCAACGTCCATGACCGGCTCCAGCAGGATCGGGCTCGACTTACGCAGAGCTTCCTTGATCGCCATTGAGCCGACAATCTTAAAGGCCATCTCGGAGCTGTCGACCTCGTGGTAGGAGCCGTCAATCAGCTCGACCTTCACGTCAACGGTCGGATATCCCGCCAGAACGCCGCTCTCAAGCGACTCCTTGATGCCCTTGTCGACTGCCGGGACGTACTCCTTGGGCACCGAGCCGCCCACAACCTTGTTCTCGAAGACGTAGCCTTCGCCCGGCTGTTGCGGGATCAGGTTGATGATCACGTGACCGTACTGGCCGTGCCCGCCGGTCTGACGCGCGAACTTCACATCGACGTCGTCGACGCGCTTGCCCGCGGTCTCGCGATAGGCAACCTGCGGCTTGCCCACATTGGCCTCGACCTTAAACTCGCGCACCAGACGATCGACGATGATCTCTAAGTGCAGCTCGCCCATACCGGCGATGATCGTCTGACCGGTCTCCTGGTCGGTATGAACCCGGAAGGTCGGATCCTCCTCGGCCAGCTTCGCCAAAGCATTGGCGAGCTTATCCTGCTCGGCCTTGGTCTTAGGCTCGATGGCGATGTCGATGACGGGGTCCGGGAACACCATGGACTCAAGCGCGATCGGGTCCTTCTCGTCGCAGAGCGTGTCGCCTGTCGAGGTGTTCTTCAGGCCGACCGCCGCGACGATGTCGCCCGCGACCGCCTTATCCACGTCCTGGCGGCTGTTGGCGTGCATTTGCAGCAGGCGCCCAATGCGCTCCTTATTGTCCTTGGTGCTGTTGTAGATATACGAGCCGCTCTCAAGCGTCCCGGAGTACACGCGGAAGTACGTGAGCTTGCCCACAAAGGGATCGGTCATGATCTTGAAGGCAAGCGCCGCAAAGGGGCCCTTGGGGTCGGCCGGACGCGTGATCTCGGCGTCAGTCTTGATCTGGACGCCCTTGATGGGCGGGATGTCGAGCGGACTCGGCAGATAGTCGATCACCGCGTCGAGCATCTGCTGGACGCCCTTGTTCTTAAAGGAGGAACCGCAGATAACCGGATTAAAGACGCAGTCGATCGTGCCCTTGCGCAAGCCAGCTTTGATCTCTGCGACCGTGATCTCTTCGTCTTCGAGGAACTTCATCATGATGTCCTCGTCAACGTCGGCGATGGCCTCGATCATGTCGTGGCGCGCTTTTTGCGCCGCCTCAAGATAGTCCGCGGGAATCTCTTCGATCGTCGGATGAGCGTTCATGTCTTCCGCGTGGAATTTGATCTGGTTCATCTCGATCAGATCGATGATGCCCGTGAAGTTATCCTCAGAGCCGATCGGCATCTGAATCGGTACGGGCAACGCGCTCAGGCGATCGCGGATCATGTCTACGACGCGGTTGAAATCCGCCCCCGTACGATCCATCTTGTTAACATAGGCGATACGCGGCACATGATAGGTTTCGGCCTGACGCCAGACGGTCTCTGACTGCGGCTCGACACCGGACACCGCGCAAAACACCGCAACAGCGCCGTCCAGTACGCGCAGCGAACGCTCGACTTCAACGGTGAAGTCGACGTGACCGGGGGTGTCAATGATCTGGATGCGATGATCTTTCCAGAAGCAAGTGGTCGCCGCGCTCGTAATGGTGATGCCGCGCTCCTGCTCCTGCTCCATCCAGTCCATAACGGCGGCGCCTTCATGCACCTCGCCGATCTTATGGGTGCGGCCCGTATAGAACAGAATGCGCTCGGTCGTCGTGGTTTTACCCGCGTCGATATGCGCCATGATCCCGATATTGCGGGTCGCCTCTAGGGGATATTGCTTAACAGCCATAAGTGTTTGAACTCCTGAACCGACAGCCTACCAGCGATAGTGCGAGAACGCACGGTTCGCTTCGGCCATCTTAAAGAGGTCCTCGCGACGCTTAATCGAGGCGCCGGTCTCGTTGGCGGCGTCCATGATCTCTGCGGCAAGGCGCTCTTTCATTGTCTTCTCTTTACGGTTGCGTGAAAAACCGACGAGCCAACGGATCGCCAGTGTGGTGGAGCGTCGGGCGTTGACCTCGACGGGGACCTGATAGGTCGCGCCGCCAACACGCTTCGGCTTGACCTCAAGAGTCGGCTTAACGTTGTCCATAGCCGCCTTGAAAGTCGTCAGCGGATCGCCGCCGGTCTTCTCTCCGATGATGTCGAAGGCTCCGTAGACGATACCCTCTGCAACGGACTTCTTGCCGCTCCACAGGATCTTGTTGATCAGCTGAGTGACCAAGCGATTGTTATAGCGTGCATCGGGCTTTACCTCGCGCCGTTCTGCTGCTGCACGTCTTGGCATATGCTAAATCCTTTCGAAACTTCTTCGCTGGTAGTCGGTCGCTTATGACTTCTTTGCGCCATAACGACTACGACTCTGATTACGGTCGGCCACGCTGGCGGCATCAAGAGCGCCGCGGACTACCTTGTAACGAACACCAGGCAGGTCGCGGACACGGCCACCGCGCACGAGCACAATTGAGTGCTCCTGCAGGTTGTGGCCAATGCCGGGGATATAAGCGGTGACTTCAATACCATTGCTCAGGCGTACGCGGCACACCTTACGCAAAGCCGAGTTCGGCTTCTTGGGGGTCGTCGTATACACGCGTGTGCAGACGCCGCGCAGCTGAGGATTGCCCTTCAGAGCCGGGTTCTTCTTCTTTTCAGCAACTGTCTGGCGGCCCTTGCGGACCAATTGGTTAATGGTAGGCAAAGCTTGGCTTCCCTTCACGTCGATAGAACTGTTTGCATCAGCGGTAGACATTCGGCGGGAACAAGGTTGTTCACACCGAGGTGGCTACCTTAAGCTTCCAGGGGCAACTCGCATGCAGCACCATACGTTCCCCGGAGAAAGTCGCGATGTATTACGATACTAGAAAAGAGGCTGCTCGTCAACACCACGCGCCCGGGCGTGTCTATAAGTTACGGAGTTCTGCCCCTCGCAAATCGATTGCCGGAGAAATGACTGCGGCAGAGGGCACGCTCTTACTTATATATAACATGACCTGAAATGACAAGCGCCCCTGACGGGGCGCTTGCAAGAACAGAGAGGAATCAGAGGTATTATTTTGTTGGGAACAGCACCATGGTTTCGAGCGAGGTTGCTGGTAGAGCTGAGGCGGGGATACCGCCGGTCGTGTCGGAAGTAGGCAGACTTCCTGCTTCAAGCTGGTTCTGCTGACCGGTCACCGCGCTGAGTTCGACCTGGAGG
>Ga0123357_10012256_pt1 | contig 11048 bp, 7 predicted proteins | sample TergutEmb28metaG_FD_89873 | JGI IMG/M metagenome (GOLD analysis project Ga0123357, IMG submission 89873) | Embiratermes neotenicus P4 segment gut microbial communities from Petit-Saut dam, French Guiana - Emb289 P4 | ecosystem: Host-associated > Arthropoda: Insects > Digestive system > Gut ... | reverse complement strand
GCGAGCGGATCCGGCCGAGCAGCTCGAGAAAGTCCTCCGCCGAGCCGAACCGTCGCATCCGCCGCAGCACCGGCGCGGACGCGTGCTGGAATGACAGATCGAAATACGGGGCGACGCCAGCCATGGTGGCGATCGCCTCGATCAGCGGAGGACGCGTCTCAGCCGGCTGCAGGTAGGACACCCGCACCCGGGCCACGCCGTCGATGGCGACCAGCCGGGGCAGCAGCGCCTCCAGCGCGCCCAAGTCGCCGAGGTCCTTGCCGTAGGAGGTGGAGTTCTCGCTGACCAGCACCAGCTCCCGCGCCCCGGTTGAGGCCAACCAGCGCGCCTCGACGACCAGATCCTCGGGCGGACGGGAGACGAACCCGCCGCGAAACGACGGGATCGCGCAGAACGCGCAGCGTCGGTCGCACCCGGAGGCGAGCTTCAAATACGCCACCGGCGAGTCGGAAAGGCGGACCCGCGAACCGCGCACCCAGCCATGCCCCGGCAGCCCCCTCTGGTTCCCGCGCGCCGACTGCCCGACCGCTTCGGACCCGCCGGTGCCCGGCGCGCCCCCGCCGGCACCCGGCGCGCTCGCCGCGCGCTCGGATGTTTCCGACCCACCGGCCTGGCTGCCAGCCACGGCCCCCCGGCGGGCTGGCCCCGCCGCCATCGCGCGCCGGTCGCGCGGCTGGTGCGCGACGATGGGCGTTCCAGCCAACACATCGTCCAGCCGGTCGGCGATCCGCGGGTAGGCGTCGAACCCCAACACAGCGTCCGCCTCGGGCAGCGCCTGCGCCAGGTCCGCGCCGTAACGCTCGGCCAGGCAACCGACCGCCACCACGGGCCGCCCGGTGTCCGCGGCGGCCAGGACGGTGTCGATGGAATCCTTCTTCGCCGCGTCTATGAACCCACAGGTGTTGACCAACACCACGGCGGCATCGTCCGGCTCGGCGAGCTCCCAACCACCGGAGCCCAGACGCGCGGCCAACTCCTCGGAATCGACCTCGTTGCGGGCGCAGCCGAGCGTCACCAACGCGACGGAGCGTTGCGCGTTTCGCTGCCGGGCCACCTTCGCAGACTACCTGCGAGATGCCGACAACACCGACCGACGCGGAGCGGACAGCGCTGCGGGCGCGACAGAACCCGTGCTGGCGAGCCGCCATGGACGGCGCGCGCCATCTTGGCCCCTGAGGGTGGAAGCCAGTCCGGACCCGGTGGCAAGGGGTTCGCACGCTCCGAAGTCGGGGCGCCGCAGCCCACGCCCGTCCGGGGCGACCGCAGGCGTTACCCTCCCCCACTGTGACCGCAACCGCCCAGACGCCGACCCAGGGGCCGACCAACCAGTGCCCGACCAAGTCCACCCCGACCCACACCTCACCAGTCGGGTCGCCAGCCGGGCCGTCCGCATCCGGGCAGCGAGTGACGGTTCGCCGGGCGCGGACCCCGGACGTGCCGGCGATCAAGGCGCTGGTGGACGTCTACGCCGGCGCGGGGCGCAAGCTGCTGGCCAAGGAGTTGGGCAGCCTGTATGAGGACGTGCCGGACTTCCAGGTCGCCGAGGCGGACGGCGCCGTCGTCGGCTGCGGCGCGCTGCACGTGCTGTGGGCCGATCTTGGCGAGGTGCGCACCCTCGCGGTGCGCCCGGACCAGCTGCGGCACGGCATCGGCGGCGCGCTGCTGCGCGAGCTGATCGCCACCGCGCGCGAGCTGGGCCTGGCGCGCCTGTTCGCGCTCACTTTCCAGGTCGAATTCTTCGGCCGGCACGGGTTCGCCGAGATCGAGGGCGCCCCCGTCGACCCGGACACCTACGCCGCGCTGCGCCGTTCCTACGACCCGGGCGTCGCGGAGTTCCTCGGGCTGGAGTACGTCAAGCCGAACACTCTCGGCAATACCCGGATGCTGCTGCGCCTCTGACCGCGCCTCCGACCGCCGAGCCGCCCCCATCCGCGCCGGGCCGCGCCGCGCGCCAGCCACCGGCCGGGGCAGCGACCACCGAGCGCGCAAACTGCAAACGCCGGGTCAGAAACACTGCAAACGCCGGGTTAGAATGACTGCAAACACCGGGTCGCGATCCCCCGCGATCGCCGTTGCAGCACGGTTCACCCTGCGGAGAGGCCAGCCAATGCTGAGCAGCCACTACCTGCCGAGGGTCGTTGATGCCGAGCTCGCGGACCGCCTGGCACGCATCGGTGCGGTGCTCATCGAGGGGGCGAAAGGCTGCGGCAAGACCGAGACGGCCAGCCAGCACAGCGCCAGCATGGTGCGCTTGGACATCGACGAAACGGCGCGGGCTACCGCAGAGGTCGCGCCAGCGAACGTGCTCGACGGCGCCGCTCCCCGCCTCATCGACGAGTGGCAGCTGGTGCCCCGGCTCTGGAACGAGGTTCGCCGGGCGGTGGACGCGCGGCGCGCGCCCGGTCAGTTCATCCTGACCGGCTCCGCGACGCCGGCGGACGACGCCACCCGGCACACCGGCGCCGGGCGGGTGAGCCGGCTGCGGATGCGAACGCTGAGCCTGTGGGAATCGAACCTGTCCGCCGGCGCGGTGCGCCTGAGCACGCTTATGTCCGGGGACACCGCTGTTTCCGGCACGACGGATATGACCCTGGACGATCTGATCGAAGAGACCTGTCACGGCGGCTGGCCGGTTGATAGGAACAAATCGTGGCGCCTCGCCCAAGCCAATGTGGCTGATTATTGCGCCGAGATCGCCAACACCGATATCCGGACCGCGGACGGAACCCGTCGGGACAGTGCCCGCGTCCGGTTGCTGATGCAATCGCTCGCGCGGCACACCGCCACTGCGGCGCGGCAGAGCACATTGGCCTCCGACGCGGCGCGTCCGGCGCTCGCAGAGGACACCGTATCGTCCTACCTTGGCGCTCTCGAGCGCCTCATGGTGGTCGAACCATTGACCAGCTGGAGCCCAGTGTTGCGCTCCCGAGCCCGCATCCGAGTGTCGGCCAAGCACCACTTCGTCGATCCCTCGATGACCGCGACCCTGCTCAACGCGCGTCCGGACGAACTGCGACGCGACTTGAAAACATACGGTTTCCTGTTCGAGTCATTGGCGCTGCGCGATCTGCGCGTCTATGCGCAATCGCTCGGCGCGAGCGTGCACCACTACCTTGATTCCACCGGGTTGGAAGTGGACGCCATCGTCGATGGCGGGTTCGGTCGCTGGGGCGCGATCGAGGTCAAGCTCGGCGGCGCCGCCGAGGTGCTCGATCGGGCCGCCAGCCGGTTGCGCGCGTTCGCGGCCAAGGTTGACCAGCAGAGCACCGGCGAGCCCAGATTCCTCGCCATCGTCACTGCGACCGGCTACGCGCACACCCGACGGGACGGCGTCGCCGTGATCCCGCTGGCCGCGTTGCGCCCGTAGGCGGACGGCTGCGCCCGGGTGTGGGCGGTGCGCCTAGGGGCGGTGCCGCCCGCGGGCGGTCAGCGGTGGCCCGCCAGATCTGGGTTCGGAAGTCGCCTGGTCGGGCCGGGGAAGCCGCCGGCCGCCGGGGCGGCGAAGCCGCCCGCGAAGTCGTCAGCGGCCGCCGAGTCGTCGGCCGGGTCGTCGGTCAAACCGTTGGCGCCGGACCAGCCATCGTCGCCCAGGTCCTCCCCGCCGGCCAAGCCTTCCACATCGGCCGGGCCTTCCGCGTCGACCAAGTCGTCGGCGCTGCCCCCGTGGCGCAGCGTGTACAGCAGCCCGGCCAGCTCGTCCGCCTTGACCAGCACTTCGCGCGCCTTGGACCCCTCGGACGGGCCGACGATGGCCCGCGACTCCATCAAGTCCATCAGCCGCCCCGCCTTGGCGAAGCCGACCCGCAGCTTGCGCTGCAGCATCGAGGTCGAGCCGAACTGGGTGGACACCACCAACTCCACCGCCGACAAGAACAGGTCCAACTCGTCACCGATGTCGGAGTCGACCTCCTTCTTGGCGGCCTGCGGCGCGGTCACGTCCTCCCGGTAGTCCGGTTGCAGCTGTTCCTTGCAGTGCGCCACCGCGGCGTGGATCTCCGCGTCGGTGACGAACGCGCCCTGGATGCGCGCCGGTTTGGACGCGCCCATGGGCAGGAACAGCGCGTCGCCCTTGCCGAGCAGTTTCTCCGCGCCCGGTTGGTCGAGGATGACCCGCGAGTCGGCCAGCGACGCGGTCTTGAAGCCCAGCCGGGACGGGATGTTGGCCTTGATCAACCCGGTGACCACGTCCACCGACGGGCGCTGGGTGGCGATCACCAGGTGGATGCCGGCGGCCCGGGCCAGCTGGGTAATCCGAACGATCGCGTCCTCCACGTCGCGGGGCGCGACCATCATCAGGTCGGCCAGCTCGTCGATGATCACCACCAGGTAGGGGTAGGCGGTGTAGACGCGCTGCGAGCCGGGCGGGGCGACCAGCTCGCCGTTGCGCACCTTGGCGTTGAAGTCGTCGATGTGGCGGACCCCGCTGGCCTCCATGTCGGCGTAGCGCATGTCCATCTCGCGCACCACCCAGCCGAGCGCGTCGGCGGCCCGCTTGGGGCTCGTGATCACCGGCGTGACCAGGTGCGGGATGCCCTGGTAGGCGGCGAACTCCACCCGCTTGGGGTCGATGAGCACCATCCGCACCTGGTCCGGGGTGGCCCGGGCGAGGATCGACACGATCAGCGAGTTGATGCAGCTGGATTTGCCCGCGCCGGTGGCCCCGGCCACCAACAGGTGCGGCATCTTGGTCAGGTTGGCGACCACGAACCCGCCCTGCACGTCCTTGCCGAGCGCCACCAGCATGGGGTGCTGGTCGTGCTGCGCGATCGGCGCGCGGAGCACGTCGCCGAGCATCACCATCTCGGGGTCGTTGTTGGGGATCTCCACCCCGACCGCGCTCTTGCCCGGGATCGGGCTGATGATCCGCACATCCGGGCTCTTCACCGCGTAGGCGATGTTGCGCGTCAGCTGGGTGATCCGCTCCACCTTCACCGCCGGGCCGAGCGTCACCTCGTAGCGGGTGACGGTCGGGCCGCGGCTGAACCCGCTGATCTCGCAATCGACGCCGAACTCGGCGAACACCCGCGCCAGCGCGGCGATCACCTCGTCGTTGGCCTTGGTGTGCGCCATGTGCTGCGGCCCGCTGGCGAAGTCCTTGAGCGACGGCAACATGTACACACCCGCGTCGCCATTGAGCTCGAGCTGCACCGGACGGGTGATCGGCGGTCCGTCGTCGGTGGCCGGCTTGGTCTTTGCGGCGCGCGCTCGGCGCGCCGGGGCGGCCGGCTGGCCCGCGCCGGCCGGGTTGGCTCGCCCGCCGCCCGCCGAACCCGCCGGACCGGATGGGCCGGCAGGGACAGCCGGGCCGGCCCCTGCGGCGGCCGGGTCGACGAAGGCGTCGATGTCGAACACGTCCAGGTCCGGCAGCCGGGTGGTGATGGCGTCCGGGTCGACTGGGGACGGGCCGCCGTGGCCGCGCCGGGACGAGCCAGCCGGCCCGCGCCAAGGCGCGCCGAAGCGGGACCTGGCGGGGCGCGCTTGGTGTGGCAGCCCGGGGCCGCCCGCACCCGCGGGTCCGACCGTGCCAGCGAGGTCGCCCGCGCCGTCGGCGTAGGCCGGGTCGGTCGGGTCGGTCGGGTCAGCGCGGCGCGATCCGAACACCTCGCCGAACAGTCCGGGCACCCGGCGCAGCGGGGTCGCGGTGACCACCAGCGCGCCGAACACGCCGAGGATGAACAGCAGCGGCACCGCGAGGTTGTTCGACAGCCCGCGCGCCAGCGGGCTGGCCACCGCCGCGCCGATGATGCCGCCGGCGCGCGCGCGGCCGTGTTCGCTGCCCGGCGTGCCGGCCCACATCGCCAGCAGGCCGAGCACCGCGATGGTGAGCGCGGCGACACCTACCATGAGCCGGCCGCGGTGGCCGGGCTGCGGCGCCTGGCGCAACACGTGCACCCCCGCCATCGCCAGCAGCACCGGGACCACCAGCGCGCCGTTGCCGATGAAGAAACGGATGGCGGTGGTCAGCGCCCGTCCCACTGGGCCAGCGGCGCCCGCCCACACCGCCACCGCGCAAACCACGCCCAAGGCGAGCAGGCCAAGCCCGGCGGCGTCGCGGCGATGCTCTGGCTCAAGTTCGCGGGCGGTGGCCGCGTTGCGCCCGATGGCGCGCGCCAGCCCGCCGACTCCCCGGGCCAGCGCCCGCCACAGCGCCGCGACGGCGCGTCCGAGCGCCCGCGCCACCACTGCGATTCGGGACGGGCGCGCCGGCTTGGGCGAGCGCGCGGGCCGCGCCGGTCGGGTGGGCCGAGGCGACGAGGACGATGGCCGCCGGGCCGGCGCCTTGGTCGCGCGTGGGCCGCCGCTGCCGCGCGCCGGGGTTCGACGGCTCGACGGCGAACGGCTCGGCGCGGTGCGCGTTTGGGTAACTCCTGCCACGTGACCAACCCTAACGTTGAACTCGACGCTTAACCCGGACCTTGGCGCGTGTGTCCGCCCGTTCGTCCACGCGAGCCCGGGCGCCGGCCCCTCGCCCGTGAGTTCCTGGGCACCACGCCCGAGGCGGGCGCAGAGTCGGTTTCCCCTCAGACCGAGCAGAAGAGTCAGATCCTGCCGATATGGGCTGGCCCATGTCCCGCTCTCCCGGACCGCTGCAGAACGAAACGGTCGCTGCCGTGATCGTGCCGCTGCTCCCCGCCTCCGGCTGAGCCGATGACCAGATGGCTTTCGAGTGTCACCTCCAAGCGTGGCGCGTCATGTCGAGCGGCGGCACGACGAAGACGGTGGGCGATGGATTCGCTGACATCGCGCTGGAGGCGACACCGGGCACGAGCGGCGGGTGTCGCCGTTCGCGCCCCGGCAACCGCGCGGTCGGAACACGCCCTGGCACACGGCTTAGACGACGCCGGCGCGATTGGTCGCCGAGCCGCTCAACCGGCGACGTCGCACGGTCGCCGGCGATGTGCTCGCGCCGCGTTATTACCAGACGGTGGCGATCAATCAGGTCCTGGCCGCGCCACCAAAGGTGGGAGGCGGGTGCTGTTGTTGATGGCGACCGCCACCCGTAACGAGATCTTCGCTGCCATCTCACGGTGGCTGAACCGCGCCCACGGCTGATGACACAGTCCAGGCTTGGCTCCAGGCGGCGGAAACCCAAGAGACAATCTTTGCGGCGCGATCATCCACGCCGCCGAAGTTAGGTCGAGACATTCTTGCGGTGCTACGCCGGGACCAGTTCAGTTTCCTCTTGGCGCACCACAAGCTGGCCATCAGGTGCGTCAAACCGCTGCACGATGGCCTCGCAAAGCCGAACCATCGTGTCGTCCGCCTCACCGAACGATGAGGTGCCGAGCACCAGGTCGACCCGGATAGTCTCCCCGTCCGTGACCTCCACGTTCCGGGCGCGGACCAACGACTCGCTGGCAGCAAACGTGTCGACGACTTGCTCCACTGCCCGAGCGACGTCGTAGTGCGGCAGGCTGGTGGTGAACGAGAACCCGGTGGTGCCCCGTACCTTCACTGCTGCCTCCTCTTCCTGGTGCCGTCATCATGACACACCGAACTACGCGACACCGCTGCTAGACACCAGCTCTGCCACACCAATCCGAGGCGACAGTGAGCCAGAAGCTTTGCGTGACGGAGCGCCGTGGCCAGCACCTCCCGCACCAGCATGGCGCAGCCCTTCGCCGTCCCGACACCACAGACCCGAGCGAGTTCCTCTGGCCTGGCCGCCGCCAGCCCCGCTACACCACCCCAATCCGCGAGCGGCCACCGCGCCAACTCCAACGCGCTGACCCCTTGCCGTCCAGAACCATGCTGCACGGCCACCAACTCGGCGTCACTGAGGGTATGCGCGCCCTGGCGCAACAACCGCTCGCGGGATCGATCCGCCACCGGCACATCAGCCATCCTCACCGCCATGGCCACAGCCTGCCGCCTGCCCACGACAGTTTCGCCAGCGTCCGGGTCTGCCGGCCGGAAAGCCCCCGACGGCCGATGGAGCCGTCGGGGATCAGCTCCTCAGTCGCCGCAGGGCAGCCCGGCGGCGGCGAGGTCGGCGCGCAGCTGACGCGTCTGCTCGACAGTGGCGTCCACCAGCGGCGGGCGCACCGGCCCGACCGGGCGGCCGGTCAGCGCCAGCCCGGCTTTGACCAGGATGCAGCCCTGGGTGCGGAAGATACCGGTGTAGATGGGCAGCAGCTGGCGGTGCAGCGCCCGCGCCGCCGGCAGGTCGCCGCGCTCGAACGCGGCGATCATCGCCTTGGTGGGCGCGCCGCAGAAGTGGGTGGAGGTGCCGACCACCCCGACCGCGCCGACCGCGAGCAGCGGCAGGGTGATCGCGTCGTCGCCGGCGTAGTAGGCCAGATCGGTGCGCGCCATGACCAGGCTGGACGCGGTCAGATCGCCCTTGGCGTCCTTGACCCCGACGATGCGCGGGTGCTCGGCCAGCGCGAGCAGCGTCTCGGTGGCGATGGGCACGGCGGTCCGGCCGGGGATGTCGTAGAGCAGCACGGGCAGCTCGGTGGCGTCGGCGATGGCGCGGAAGTGCGCCAGCAGGCCGGCCTGGGGGGGCTTGGAGTAGTACGGGGTGACCACCAACAACCCGTCCGCGCCGGCCCGCGCGGCCTGCTCGGCGAGGTGGATGGAGTGCGCGGTGTCGAAGGTGCCCACGCCGGCGACGATCTTCGCCCGGTCCCCGACCGCGCCCACCACGGCGCGCAGCAGCTCGAACTTCTCCTCGTCGGTGGTGGTCGGCGACTCCCCTCCGGTGCCACTGATCACCAACGCGTCGTTGCGCTGTTCGTCGACCAGATGGGCGGCCAGTTCGACCGCCTTGTCCAAGTCGAGTCTGCGGTCAGCGTCGAACGGGGTGACCATCGCGGTCAGCAACTGGCCGAAAGGGCGGGCCGGGTCAGCGCCGCGGCCGGCGTCAAAGGCTCCCATGCCTCCCAAAATACCGTCTGCGCGCGGCCCGGTGGGGTCAGCCCTCGCTGACCATCGGCGACGAGGCGACCTCGGTGCCGTCCGGCAGCGCGGTGATCTCGAAGTCGGCGAACACGTTCGCCGCCACCCGCTGAAGCTCGCGCAGGCACGTCACAGCCAGCGCGCGGATCTCCACATCGGCGTGCTCGGAGGCCCGCATGGCGATGAAATGCCGCCAGGCGCGGTAGTTCCCGGTCACCACGATGCGCGTCTCGGTGGCGTTGGGCAGCACCGCCCGGGCGGCTTGCCGCGCCTGCTTGCGCCGCAGCGTCGCCTGCTCGACGTCGGCGAAGCGGTTCTGCAGGCCGTCGAGCAGCTCGCGGTAGGCGCGCGCCGAGGCGTCGGCGGCGGCGAGGAAGGCGGCGTGCAGCGCGGGGTCGGCGGCGATGACGTCCGGCTCGACCATCGCCGCGTCGCCCTCGGGCACGTAGCGCTGGGACAGCTGCGAGTAGCTGAAGTGCCGGTGCCGGACCAGCTCGTGGGTGAGCGAGCGCGACACGCCGGTGATGTAGAACGTCACCGAGCCGTGTTCGAGCACCGACAGGTGCCCGACCTCCAGCAGGTGGCGCAGGTAGCCGGCGTTGCTGGCGGTCGCCGGGTTCGGTTTGCCCCAGGACTGGTAGCAGGCCCGGCCGGCGAACTCGGCGAGCGCCTGGCCGCCGTCGGCGTCGGTGTCCCAGGGCACGTCGGCGGGCGGCTCGAAGTGCGTCCAGGCGATGATCTGCGCTTTCGGCTTGACGATCTCGGCCACGTGCTCGCTCCTCTTGCGTCGGCGGCGTCGCCTCGGTGGCGGTTGCCATCTGAGCCTATCGACCCCGCCGCCGGCGCCTTCACAACGCGCGCCGGAGCGCTCCCCCAGCGGCCCGGATCCGCACTGACACCAAACAGCTGTTGCGATGACGTCGCACTGATGCCATACTGGCGTCATGCAGCTTGACGACTGTCTGGCGGAGTTGCCCGCGCAGCTCCGCGCCGCCGCCGCGCTAGGCGACGCCCGCACCCAGGAAATCGCCGCCGCGCTAGGCGAGGGTGCCCGCTCGGCGATGCGGCTGGCCGTGCTGCGCGCGGTGTCCGGCGCGGCGGAGGAGATCACCGGCGCGCTGTTCGCAGCCGACGCGCCCGGCGCCCCGCAGGTGCGCGCCCAACTCGACGGCGCCGACGTGGTCTTCCACGTCACCCTCACCGCCGACGAGCCGCTGCCCGACCCAGTGCCCGAGCCGGTCTCGGACGAGGGCGACGCCACCGCGCGGATCTCGCTGCGGCTCCCGGAGAGCCTGAAATTCGATGTCGAGCGCGCCGCCGAGGAGGAGTCGCTGTCGGTGAACAGCTGGCTGGTGCGCGCGGCCCGGCTGGCGCTCGCGCCACGATCCGGCTGGGGCTCCCCTGCCGGCGCGCCGTGGGGCGTCCCGAGCGGTTGGCCCGCCGGTGGCGGGCACGGGGCGCGCCGCATCAGCGGGTGGGTGACCGGATGACGAGCCCCGCCCCGCGAGACCGAGTTTCCGCATTCAGCCAGGAGCGACGATGATTCACACCTTCCCGATCCACGGTCCGATCCACCTCGGCTGCCGCACCGGTTTCGGTTCGGTGACGGTCCACGCCGACGAGCAAGTCGCCGAGGCGCGCGTCGAGCTCACCCAGCTGGACGCGCGGTCGGATTCGGTGGCGCGCACCGAAGTCCGGCTGCGCGACGACAACACCCTCATCGTGCGCGCCCCCGGGCCGCGCGGATCACTGTTCGACATCCCAGTGTTCGGCGGCAAGTTCTCCCAACGCGACGCCATGGACGTGCGCATCGACGTGCCGCCGGGCACCCTGATGCACCTCGCCGCCTGGGGCGGTGAGGTCACCGTCGCCGGCCGCGTCGGTGCGCTCGACATCGCCTCGGGCGCCGCCACCGTCGTCGTCGACGAGGTGGACGGAGACTTCCGGCTGCGGTTCGGCTCGGGGTCGGCTCAAGTGGCCCGGGTGCGCGGGTCGGCGAGCGTGAAGTCCGGCGCCGGCGACGCGCGGCTGGGCGAAGTGGGCGGCACCACCACCATGGTGTGCGGCAGCGGCAGCCTTGAGGTGGCGGTGGCGCGCGGCCCGGTGCGGATGCGCGCCGGCACCGGCAGCGCCACCATCGGGGTCGC
>Ga0123357_10012255_pt1 | contig 11049 bp, 9 predicted proteins | sample TergutEmb28metaG_FD_89873 | JGI IMG/M metagenome (GOLD analysis project Ga0123357, IMG submission 89873) | Embiratermes neotenicus P4 segment gut microbial communities from Petit-Saut dam, French Guiana - Emb289 P4 | ecosystem: Host-associated > Arthropoda: Insects > Digestive system > Gut ... | reverse complement strand
TTTTGTTTTGTTTTGTTTTGTATAGTAGTATATTGTTTTTTTGGTGTTTTTATTTTTAGTTGTTTTATTATGTGTGTGATGTGGGGTGACCGAGAGAACACAACCTCATGTGTCACTACACTTGCACTGCCAGCACTGGGGACTGATTAAACTGTGATAAGCAAATAAAACCCTATTTTCCATAGAGACAGTTATTTCCACTTGACATTAGTTGACATGTAGTATTTAGAATTTCTTACGCCCATTTTAAATGCAAATACCCCTTGTGAACTCTGCTGATCATACGGACATGACAGCACCATCAGTTTTTTGGTTGATAAGTTTCATCTTTAAAGTCACTCAAGTTTCTTTCCATTTGAAAACACTGGGAATACGTGCACATGTACGCATCTAGAGTGGGAAATGTTCATGCTGGAACAGACATCATCTTGCATGGACACAAAGATTAAATTGTCTAGTCCCCATCCTTGCACTGCTGTACCAATTGGCTGCATAGTAATCATTTTTATGTATAGAAGGTCCTATTATTGTCACACTATTTAGAATGTCTACACATTATGAAAATTGTGTGTGATAACTTCTGTGAAAGTCGGTACTGGTGAGCTCTGCTAAAAGCTGTCAGTTGAAGTTCTGGTTTTCGTAGGTTCATTTTAAACTGTACTATGTTTGGAATTTGACATTCAGGGGACCATGCATCATGATAAATTTTTATAATAAAACCAACTAGATGCACTAATTTCTCAAATTTGTTTTTGGAATAAAACTCTACATGTTTCAGGCAGTTCATGTGTCCATCATCAGCAGTTTTTCACAGTACGCACAGCAACGGTATGTGTCATACAGGTTTACTGACAGCCTGCGAGCAGGATCAGGACGGAACTGTCCAAAACATGTAGACTTTTATTCCAAAAATAAATTTGAGAAATAAGTGCATCTAGTTGGTTTTATTATAAGTATTTATGGTACTCACACTGAAATTGCAGTTTTTCTCAGAAGCCCAAAAGTAGCTTATCATGCAAAGAACTGGTTGATGGCAGAAGTCACAGACCTCCATTCAGATGTGCAGGGCTATTTTGACCATTTTTGGGCAAATTTGAAAAATTACGAGAATCGACTGTTAGCTTTCACATGTCTTTATGTCTGTCAGCATGTAACAACATGGCTACCACTGGCCGGATTTTCATGAAATTTGATATTTGAGTGTTTTTCAAGAATCTGTCAAAAAAGTTGAAGTTTCATTAAAATCTGAAAATAATAGCAGGTACTTCACGTGAAGACACGTGTGCATTCATGGTAATATCTCACTCACTATTAGCGAAGTGTAAATGAAATTTAGTGGGTGTACAGTAGGTTAGGTGGGACAAAGGGGTCACTGTATGAGCAGGGGATTATATTTTTTTCTAGAGGAAGGGAAATGAAAATCAAATGGGAACAGGAATTTTTGTACACGACAGAATAGTATCAGCAGTTAAGAGCATAGAATTTGTAAGTGATAGGATGTCATATATAGAGCTCAGAGGTTACTGGTGTAGTATCATTGTTTTGAATGTGCATGCACCAAATGAGGAGAAAAGTGGTGATTCAAAATACAGTTTTTATAAGGAATTAGAGCAGGTTCCTGAGTTCCATATTAAAAATGCTGTTAGGAAATTTTAATGCAAAACTGAGGGGAGAGGATATTTTCAAAAGCAGCATTGGGAATGAGAGTCAACATAAGGATAGTAATGATAATAGTGTTAGAATACTAAACTTTGCAACATCAAAAAATCTGTTGTTGTTTTGGAGTGTAAACATCTCTGGTGAAAGTAACGGCGTTGGATGATGACATGTGAAGTGCAGAAGAGAGAGAAATAATCGAAGTTTTTTATTTCTGATAACAATTACAATTTAATTTTGAATTGTATTATCTAAGTTGATCAAGAAAGACTATTTACAGGGCAAAATTATGTAAGTGGACAGTGAAGATGGCAACACTAATTTGTGTGCATAATTCAATGAAGTGAATACAGTATTACAGAATGATTAAGAGAGTTAAAGTTTGGTGTTTGTTTTTTCACATTATATGTGCAATTTGTTGTGTAAATAGTGATGAAAACGGAAGTCAAAGTGCAGCAAGGTAGACAGGACAGGAGACCAAATGACAAATTGGGTTACGTCAGTCCACGGGGCTGCTGGATACAGTAGATACACATTAGGCTTAACATTTTGATATCCAAAAAATTGCGATATCTGTCAACCCATTTCTGCCAAAGATGCTGGATAATACAGTTTTTACTGTACAGTTTATGTCAGATTTTCCAGATTGTCTTATGAATCAGTGTTGATATGAGAGATTGTATTTTGGATTGATGTTTTGCAGAGAAACGGAAGGAACCTCCTGGAGTATCTGATACAAAGCCAAGCAGCAGTGATCTTGTCAACAATCAAGCAAGTGCGGGTGCCAATACAACAGCCCCTGTGAACTCCACTTCAGGGCAGAAGGGTTCAAAGCGATCTAGGAGATAGTAAGTTGAAGACCTGTATGTAACTGAGTTCATTGCTGATTCCAGAAGGAGGAATCATTGATACAGTACAGTTGTTACATCTCTTGATGGTGATAAACAATGATTAGTATTTCATAAATGGGTGGTTACCATTGTGGAGTAGGAAAGTGAGGTTATTATTTGAATTCTGCCACCATCATGACATCTGCTGTAAATAATTATACTGTATAGGCATGATCCTTCAAACTATATCTTCATTATACTTTTGTATCTTCTCTGGTGATACTTAAAAGTGCCATTTTGACTGGAAGAAAATGGCCTCATGTTTTAGTGTGTACCCTTTGATGTAAGTAATGTGCAGTGGTGAGCAGATTTTCCCATAGCAGGCTTTTGAAATTGAAGTGAATCATCATTTTTATGCCTCACCATCTGGGGACACTGTCAAGATGTGCATTGGATAATTAGTGGGTTAGAGGTTCACATCGGAATACAAACTAGGGATGCAGGTAACCACATTCGTAACACATCAAATATTAGAGGTTTTAACTTTCTTGCGTTCACTACATAACACCAAATAATAGCTCTAATATCATCACTTTACAGTCCTACCTGTTTAGTCCAGATGGCAGTGGTATGTTTATTTTCCACTTTACCGTAACTCTTCATGTTGTGAAGGGGGGTACAGCTTTGCAAATGAGACCATACCATGATCAAGGCTGTTAGTCACAGGCATCTCACCATAGAGTCCTGGGTTTGACCTCAGACCAGACCATGTGATATATGTGCTGGACAAGTGGTAGTGGAACACATCTTTCTGCAAGTATTTCAATTTACTTGTGTCAGACTAAAGACACGTCATGAACAGTGGGATGGAAAGAGGTACTTGTTTTGGGAAAATTGCATATCGCACCTGATATTGTGGCTTACATTTTCTGTACTTACTCCCCCCCCCATTTTGAAAAATCTGTACATAACATTTTATTATGAATTTTGAAGTGATGCTGGCTCTGGTAGACACAGCACATGATGTCACTAGAAACTTTCAAGTCTGATTTGAAGTTGCAGTTCTACCAAATATGTTGTAAGTTGTAGTGTAGGTTGCATACTGACAGTCGCTTGTCCGTACTGTTGTTCAAACGCTGATGAGGAACTGGAGGATCCCGGCACAAAGGCTGTCCGTGAAAAGGAGCGCCGTCAGGCCAACAATGTCCGAGAGAGGTAAGTGGGCAAACATGTTGCAGCTTTACCATCTGTAGAGGCCCGTATTCAGAAATGGGATCGAGTCAGGAACTGCCCCTGTGTTTATTAAGTTGAGTACCCTGTGCACATTTGCTGAATTTACATCTGGCAAAGATTAATTTCATTACAATTTTTTAACATTCTGTGGTCATTTTAAAAGAATCACTGACCAGGTTTTATTGTGTATATCTCAATTCTTTAAGTACTTAAGACATATAGTGTTGCTAAAACATTACAAAATATGTGCCCTCCATGTAACATTGTGCACTGGAATTTTGCAGCTATAACAGAACTAGTCCTGACTCGATCCAAGTTTGCGAATAGGCCGACTAGGCATGTCGTGTTGGTAACCCTGTTTTTACACATTCACAACCAGCACTCAAGTCACAGAAGACATTCTTTCATCACAATATTATTACAGCTTTTATTTCCTTCACATTCTTGTGTGTTGTTTTTGAAGCACCAGTATGGAAGCGGCTTTTGTAATGACATTGATGTTTTGAAGTGTTTTAATTTTGCAAATGAATTTGAAAATCTTGATTGATTCATGCAAGTGAGCCAAAGTGTTTGGTAAAAAGGGCTCCATGGGAAAGTAACTTGTGTTTTATGAAGTTTTCCATGTGCTTGTGCAGATGCAGTTCTGATAGTGACTTGAGTGTTGTGAGTGCAATAGCGCATGAACTGCACACATGAAGTAGTGTTCTGGTTGAATACGGGCTTCAATAGAAGGCAAGCGTTTGCGTGTTTGCTCACTCTATCCCACTAGTTATGGCTTTTAGCCCAAACCCTTGTTCTTATGGACATAGAGTTTTTGATCCTAATATTCTATCATGATGGTTACTTGAATGTCCTTAACCGTCCACACTGCTACGTTGTTTCACATGTGAGTGAGTGAAGAAGTTGCTTATGAGAGGGAGACGTACATAAAAATATGCATATGTTTTGAGTGTGTGTGTGTGTGTGTGTGTGTGTGTGTGTGCGCGCGCGCGCACGCCCGCGCTCCTGTGCATGTATGCGTATGTTTGCACCAATTGGATAGCATTCGGTAACAAAATGGTGCTTTCAAGTGTGTTTTCTTTGTAGTAGGGGCCAGTCTGATCTGTATTTAGGTCTCCAAATAGATCAGATGGGTGAGGGGGAAACAAGAAATACAAAAAGAGTTTTGGTTGGAAAGCCTGCAGGGAAGGGATGTGGGTATGGATTGCAGGGTAATGAATCTTGGTGAAATGGGATTTAAAGGGTTGACTGGATTTGACTAGCACAGGGTATGGCCTAATTACAGCTGACTTTTGTGAATATTGTCATGAACTTACAAGTTCATACATGGATGAAATTTCTTCGTTTAGTTGTAATTATTAATTGTCCAGAAAATGAGCCTGTGTTGTATTGTAAGTTTGGTTGCCAGTGAATTTCAGTACATTGTAGAATGGAATGAAAACTTACAGCATCTTAATTCTTCATCACTTTCCTATGGACATTTGGCTCATTTCTTGGCAATGGCCTTTTCTGTTTTCTTCCTCCCATCTTCCCTTTTTCTTATTGCTGCATGCCAGTTTTTGGTATTGAGCAATCTGGCAGCGTCCGTCTGCAGTTTGTCTTATCATCTGTTCCTCGACTGTCCCCTCAACAGGCCTTCTTCCTCCAGGACTTCATTCAACAATGTGTTTTTGGATTCTGATGCCAAACACCTTCACTACATGCCCAGCCTACTTAGAACCTTCAATGCACATGTCACATGGTACCATATCAGTGTTTTTATATAGTATGTACAGTTCTTCATTGTGCCATATTCTCAAGGCACTGTTAACTTATACTGGTTGAAGTATGCTGCTAAATTTTTTTCTGTCGAAGGAATGCATCATTTGTATGGTACTGTGGGAAAACATCCATGTTTCATTCTTGTTCTGAGCAGTTGGTCAGATAAGTGTTTTGTAAGTGATAACCCTGTGGTCATGGCTTGTAAGTTCTATTTGCCACTCTGATTTGGAGCTTACTTCCTCGATCTCACTTGTCAGACAGCATTGCAAATGTATTAAGTTCAATCCGACATTTTCCTCTTATTGTCTGATTCAATACTCTTGTTTTCTTGTCTGTGGTCCCTAACCCAGCATCATCTCCTGCTATTTTCAGCTCTTCAGATCTCCTTTTTAATACTCCTCATACTTCTGTCTGGGATGTTTGTATTGTCAGCATACCCTTCTATCTACAGATATATATTCCTTGGTGCATCTGGTATCCACAGGAGGTTCTCTGATTACATACTCTTAAAGCAGAATTAAAGAGGATAGTGTACAGCGTCTGAATACAAACCTAAATTGTTGCAGATTCTAAGAAATAACATCTAACCGTCATGCGCAAATTGTTTTGTGTGTGTGTTCCTGAGTGATGTAATAAAAAACCACTGCTGTTTAGGTACATAACTTGACAGGCTAGTTTGTTCATTGGTGGGATGTACATTCAAACATAATGAGAATTCATATCCTGGTATAGGGTGTTTTTTGTCCTGCTTGACAGATTACTGCCAGCCTGACACTTTAGTGAATTTTTATTAGACCTTGTGTAGCTGCTGTCATCAACTGTTAAATCTCTCCGAGATGCAGTGTATGACACAACACTGGCAGAGTGTTGGGCCGGTTCTTATTGGTCAAACAGGATAAAAATACCCTATATATACATATCCATTATCCTTGTACCAGTAAGAGGGGGTTGACATTATTAACCTTTTAGCGCCGAACATCAACTAAAGTGGACGCGCAGTGGGCTCTTTAAATAGCCAAACGGCCCCTAAAGTGGCCGCGCAGTGAGCACTTTAAATAGCCGAATGGCCGCTAAATTCCGGCATCAGAAGGTTAATAATGTATTAGAAGGTAACATATGTACAGCCTGTTTTGATACCTTTGAGGTTGGTTGAATGTGAGGAGCTAAGTTATGGTAAATAAGCCTGCAATTTTACTTGTCAGGCTTTATTCATGTTTACATATATTTACTTTACTTTTAGATATAAAAGTAAATAATTTGTCTGAAGAGTAGCATGTCACACATGGGATTGTGGGGTGAAGTGATTGTAGGTAAAGCTGCGTGTAATCTGAAAGTTGCATTAGAGGAAGGTGAACATTACCTGCAAGGTGGAAGGAGATGCCTATGCTGTTGTGATACTGAGGTATCTGCAGCCGTTTGGTCCATCTGCAATGGACAGGTCATTCCTTCTGTAAACTGTTTTAATTTTTTACTGTGTACTTCTACACTTAGAAATGTCTCAGGTACCTCTGTTTATATTATTTGCAACGTGAAGGTATTGTTACATTGAAAATTTTCAAAACTTGAGCATTTAGCCCACCAGTTTGTTATTGCAGAGGCCTGGGTTGCTAGGACAGCCCATATATGTTCTTGTAATAAAATCAGCTAGATGCACTAATTTCTCAAATTTACTTCTGGAATAAAACTACGTGTTTCGGACAGTCCATCATCAGGAGTTCTTCACTGTACACACAGCGATGGTATATGTCATACAGGTTTGCTGACAGCTTGCGAGCACCAAGCTATCAGCAAACCTGTATTACATATACCATCGCTGTGTGTACAGTGAAGAACTGATGATGATGGACAGAGGGACTGTCCAAAACACGTAGAGTTTTATTCCAAAAGTAAATTTGAGAAATTAGTGCATCTAGTTGGTTTTATTACAAGAATTTATCACGAGGCAGTCACCTGGAAGCCAAATTAGTCCTTATGTGATTGTGTTTGACAAAGAGTCACTGGGACAGGTTTTTGTCTGAGTACTTCAGTGTCTTTTCTCCAATATTCATGCTCTTGTCATAGTATAGAACACTGGTGGAATGGTACTAACAGGGCACAACCAAAGTATATGGAGAAAACCCTGGCACAGTGCCAGTTTGTCTGTCAGAAATTTCAGGTGGATTGGCCTAGAAACTGAAATGAGACCTCTGCGCTGAGAGGCCAGGAGCTAACCAGCTAAGTCATAGCATGGCCCATGGCCCATTGCAGTAATAATTCAAAGCTATTTTATTAAAAGAATAGACATGGGGAGTGGAGGTGTAGCATCACTGCTGTGAATCCAGAGTTAGGCTTTCAGGTACTTAGTGAACAGGAATATTTAATTTTAGATTGCATTGCTTGTCCATGTACATGCCATGAAGGTGAATGTGGGGGGAGGGGGGCATTACGGCAGCACTTGTACTGAACATCAGAACTAGATGGGTTCAGTGCCATTACTTGTTACAGCAGTAGATATGTAATTAAATTTGTTTATGTCATTGGTGCCAAATACAATAAGTCCACAGGGTATGTTTCATGTTAATCACATCCAACTTACCTGATTTCACTGTCACCTGTTGCTTTCACCTGCATTCCTTATTGCTGTTTCCAGCATCCATGATGCCTGTCTTGTTTATGCAACTCAGGCACACAATGTGGTGCCCCTACAGGTAGGACAGACCCAGTTTAGACACCTGTTTTGTGATGTTCTTGTACTTGTGTTCCGTGCTCATGACTGCTACATGTGCACCGGCACATTTCATTCCCCACATTGATGGCAGCAAAATTTCTCTCCACCCACTTCATTTGAGTGTACTGGCAGAAATTTCCATATACTGTCAAGTTGCATATCGGTGGTCATAGATGAAATTGTAAGCTGTTTGTTAATTTTGTGCAAATGGTTCAAATAGTGCTTGCTTCTGGCAGTTTATCAGTCCCCTTTTGGATCTTACGTGAACATTATGAAAGCCAACAGAGCCTTATAATTCACAACCTGTTCCATGACACTATTTGGTATGTAGCCTCAATGCATGTACTAACGCACAAAAACTTTCCAGACTTCAGATTCCCAGGAAGGTAAATAATTCCTAAAATCATCCTTACTTCTAACTCATAATTTAATTAGGCATCTGTCATCTTAATAATCTGTTTGTACTGCTCACACGTTTGTTGATCTGAGGCTGATCAGCAAATCCCTTGACACAATTGTTGTGTGTTCTGACCTTCTTAGTATCTGTTGTGGTAGTCAGGCAGGTAAGGGATGGACATATTCTGAGTCATAGTTCTAGGTTTCGTTTCTTCATTTTCTTCATATCTTGCGCTGACATCTTCAGGGTTGCATTAGTTTGCATGTTAAGTAAAATCATCCAGATCTTCCACCTGCCAATGGCATGGCCTATATGTTCATGAGCAGCCATTCGGTCTCATTCACAATGTACGTGAACAAACGAAAAATTTTTGAACTAGAACCCTAGGAAAATGAACAATGGATTTACAGACACTCATCCCAACATACTTGCCAAGTAATCTGATGTTATTGCTTGTGCAAATTTCAGTAGTGGCCTACTTACAAACAATCAAATGCAAGTTTTGAAGCTTTTTCAGTGGTATAGTAGAGGAATCCATTCCTCTGTTGTGTGACATTGAGTTAGTGGGCAGTTGGATCCTGATATTTCGGAGGAATGTATTGTCGTCTTCTTCAAGGATTTGATAGGTCCTAGAAGAATTCATGCAGGATCATATTCCAGACAAACAGGATCAAAAGTCAGACAGTGACATTATTATTTTAAAACATGGAGACGCTCCGAGAGACTGGATGATAGTATGCTAGCAACATACTTGAAAGTTTGACGCTGTGTTACTAGTGGCTCTGTTGTGACATCGGAGTAACTTACATAGATTAGAGTGAATTCCGTCAGAGCACACAATGCCGTTACTGAAGAACAGTTATGTCTGCATACAAAAGTAGCTGAAACAGATGTTCTGATTCTAGATGTGTATGGAATGTAGTGGTTATTTGAGGCCAAAAGTCCGCGAGTTTTCCAAAATCCATGATCCCGCTCAAAATTATTTGCACCAGAAATGTGACGAGAGAAGTTCCATACTGAGGACCTACCATACCAAATTTAAGTTACTTTGGTGACCTGTTGCACAGGATTTGTGCACCCTTGTTAGACCTACTTCTTCCCATAGAATTTGACTACATGTAATAGGCATGTTTGTAGTATTGTATTTAAAAAAAAAATCCTATTTTCTTGTGGTACTTTGCAGTTTTGGGCGCAGAAATTTAAATGTTGCAGTGCTTGATAATGAATCAGTGTTACAAGTAATATTTCTTCTGCCAACACTGCACACACTGTCAGGAATGTATATATACATCATATTTGGCAAACACAGACTTTCCTAACCAGGGTGTGGGGTGCAGTGATGAAACATATAATGCCTGACCACAGTGCATTGTTGAATCTGTGATGTGCAGTATGTCAGATGTCCGTTAAATATTTGTACTGTTAGTCACATTTGTTTTGATCTTCACCCACATCTCTGTTGCTTGCCAGTTGAATGTGCAGTTTATATCAGGTCGTCACATTCAGGTCATTAAAAAAACATGGTATATCTTTACAGTATGAGTGAGTCTGTGAATAGTTGAAAAAGATAGAAGATATGTTCTGGGCAGAAATTGGTGCAGTCAACCTCAAAATGCTTCACTATATATCATGAGGGTTTATGGTGCAGGCATTTATTTCAATTCATGTATTTTAAAATCAAATTCATGTGGTTAGTAAACAAATCGTGTGTGTAGAATGAAGTGTATACTCATTATGGAACCCCCAGAAGACCTAACACCACTAATGTTACAGCAGTTACACATGTTACCATGTGAATTTACGCTTTGTTTGAAAGAGTGAATCATGATCTAGTGCTGCCATCTATTTGTTCAACTCCCTCACACAGATTTGTTAATTGAGATGAGAGGTGGCTGCAGCTGGCTGGTAAAGACTCACACCATTGCAATTAACAGCGTGTTTATGTTTCTTCTGTCCATCATTAGCATGAACATGGATCAAAATTCTTTGTGGAATTTTATCTTTGGGCATCGAAAGAGGCAGTCTTGTACCATCAACACTGCATCCTGGCCAGCAGAGTGGCAGGTTGTCCCATGGCCAGGAGTTTTAATTATGCAGGTTTTAGCACACTTTAATCTTCAGAGTTTTGTCTAATGGAATATCAGATGTTAGGGGACTTACCCTACTTGTGTGTCAAAATTTGATACAATTTCTGCATTGCATTAAACACACCCAGGAAGTGCAAAACCTTAGTTTTTGTTATTGGCTATCATATTTTGTTTATCCCTAGTTCAAGTATGTTTGCTTAGGCCATGCATTTTCATAAATCTGTAGCACCAAGAAGCTGTCTAATTGATCTTGCTTGCGATGACTGGATGTGATACTTGAGATGTGATCATTTTTATTGTCCCAGTCTCTTTGGATAGTCTGTTATCTTTTCCCTCCCGCCCCCCCCCCCCACCCCTTCCTTCCTCCCCTTCACATCA
>Ga0123357_10012254_pt1 | contig 11049 bp, 4 predicted proteins | sample TergutEmb28metaG_FD_89873 | JGI IMG/M metagenome (GOLD analysis project Ga0123357, IMG submission 89873) | Embiratermes neotenicus P4 segment gut microbial communities from Petit-Saut dam, French Guiana - Emb289 P4 | ecosystem: Host-associated > Arthropoda: Insects > Digestive system > Gut ... | reverse complement strand
TGGAGATACTAGGAATCTAATGTAAGACACGCACTATAATGGTGTTTTAATGTGTTTTAATAAACAAGTGCAATTTGTTGGTGTATTTTTATCAGTTTTAACGTAATAATTGCACGGGAGAAAACATGAAAAAAAAAAAAAAATAGTTATACATGAATTTGTACTTACATTATATTTTTTTGGGAAGTTTTAACATTCTTAAAGCAATGCAGACTTTTGCATTTGCCAATTCTATGTGGCGGTAACTTATCACTATCATCAGCATTACCTGTAAGAAGCAATGGAACCTACAGTTTAGGTCTGTTCCACCATGACAGGGTGTCCACAAACAGTAAGAATTTTACTAGGTCATATGTTGAGAAACAGACATGTCTCATCAGACTTGTATGTCACACAGGTCATATTCTGTAATCACTTGCAATAGTCAGTCATTTTTCCAGTCATCTATCCCTCTTAAATCTGTCAATCCAGCCATAATCATAACAATTATACATATCATCATGAATTAACAACGTGCAAATATGAGTTCACCAAAGTGGACTCTTCATATCCATGCAAATCACTTCTACATGCAAATGTCCAACTGACAGCTGAAAGCCAAAATATAAGTATATTTTGAAAGCTTCCACTTAACATCATTTTTATTTTTCAATTTATTTCATGATGTTTTCTCAACTGCATATCCCTCCTACGTACTACAGTCTACGTTAGAGTTAATATAGTCAAAACAAACAGTTTAGCATGGAGCACATAAAATACACAGCATGTTCTCTGTAAGGAGTATGTTGAAGCTGAAGAAATGGTCAAATATGGAGATTGTAATACAGCATACCAAACCAAATGGTGGCAGTCTAATTGATGAGCTTAACACTTGGCTTGCTCTGAGAACAAAGAAACAACCAATTAAAGAGACTGTGTAGAGGTGTGTGAACACTATGGCAGCCTCTCACATGATGGACATGAGGCTCATACAATATGTATTGTTATACATAAGGACTACGACTTCTTACAATCAGAGAGGATATTAAGGTACCATCACAACCTCTGTCAGGAAGAAATCAAGAAAAGCACACAAAACAGTGGAAACAGTTTGTTTCTGGATGAAGAACTAAACCCTGGGCCTCCTGAGTGTGAAGGAGTACTAGGTGATAAGCTGTGACTGTCAACCTATGTTTACTGCACAATATAACATCATATTTTTCATGCTACAGTAAATTTCTAATTTAAAGAATGACTGTTTTAAATACACAGGATTCTGTTGCATATATATCACTGTCAACTCTTACATGAAAGCCAAGTACTGCCTGTGTGTAACAGATGCAACACAGTTTCAGTGGTTGACAGAGCATAGTTTCTCTTTCCATTATATGAACACACCTCCCTACCAACTCCACTAAACTATCCAGAAATAACCAGATATAAATGTGATCATTATTTGGCAAATTAACTGCAAACATATAACAAAAAGTTGAACAAAACAGCAAATCATATTACTGGTACAACTGTGTTCCACTCATCCAGTATTTACAGGTTTAATAAGTGACAAACAGAACATGGGAACTGTACCTTATCAGCATCATTCAAGACATCTGTCAACATGGTGCTGAAGGAGGTGCACCTGAGCAAATTCCATGTTACACACAGGACAAGAGTAGCGTTTGGGTAGAGGGATGTCCTCATCATATACCTGCAAGATACAGTTTGTCATAAATATGTGTCTATTACTTGAAACAACACAATTCCTTTCAGCGACCCAAATCAGCACAAGCATCACAGAATGAAACGATCACTGACGTGCCTAAGACAGGAAGACACAGTGACTCACAGGTCATTTAGTTCAATTACTTGTTATGAGTCATCAACTACTAACAAGGGAATATGCAGTCTTAGAGGTTTCTACTGCCAGCAGTAGCACTTGTAAGACAATAACAGGCTTCTTGCCTGCTGCATTGCTGTTTCCATGATTTGACATTCTTGCTGAAAACTCAAAGTAAAGCTGTATGAGAAGTGTTTCTCTGTGTTCATGTTGTAAAACACGCTAGTTGATACAAACCAGCCAGTGCTACTTTTCTAAGACAGTGAAGTTCTTGGAGCCAGCTGGTACTAACATTTCAAAAGCTGGTTTCAAACATGACTGTGAACCGGCTGTGTAGCTTAACTGTGGCATACCTGGACTACAAGAACACTGCCTCCAGTGTACCTGTAGGATATGATGCTGTTGCTATAGACTGGTAAAGTACAGCTGTCATGAAGACATATTCAGCAGCTAGCCGAATCCACCCAATGAACAACAAGGTTCCATTCCCAGTCTTAAAGACAATGGGCAGAAGACAAATCTCTCTTCCCCCAGTCAGGACCTCAACCCTGATTCTTTTCTTATCTTGCTCTTTGCTTTATCACTAAACCAACACAGCTCTCGTACCTTTTGCCACTCTAAGGGGAAAAGCCCATTCTAAAACAGTGGACAGACCATACTTAGGAATGATGTCAATGTGCCTGATTAAACACCACATCATCAACACGTGAGAAGAGGCAGTGTAGCTTCACACAGTTCGAACCTCAGCGACATACATACATGTGCAGTCAGCTTCATGCCCAGGCTGCCACAATCAAATACCATACAAGACTGCAAACTTGAGGCCTAGAAGCTCACGAAATACTGCACTTCTTCTGAAGCTATTCTTTGTGTACAAGAATACATGCATCTGTACGTGTTCAGTGAGTTACTGAGGAAAACAGAAGATTATATGCTATACCCTCAACATCAGAAAATATATTCATCTTCTTGACAAATTTCAACTTTCCAAAGGTGCTGCTTTCATACTGATCACATATCATAAAATAAATATTTGATCTTATTTTTGGCACTGTGAAAGTAACACAATTATAAGATTTTATTTGCCATAATTAGTGCCTGTTTAATGTCTGTCAGGTGTCCTGCTGCCAACAGAAACATATTAGAATAACAAATTATTATTATTATTATTATAATACAGGGAAACTGAACTTTCTGTGGTATACCACAAAGGCAACTCACAGTTGCTACATTGGCTCCATAAGACAAGTATTTAAACCAACTGTTATGCTTAGCAACATCTTTGCTTCAATTCTGCTTTAAAGGAAGTACTTGTTTTTTTTAAACTGAGCTACAATCCAAGAAGAATCAAATGTCACATTTGTTAGTCTGGCAAGACAGCTAACAGGTGGTGTTCATACATACAACTGTCTCAACCTGAACATTCCAGCAAACACTAGTAACTGCACAAACAAAAACTGCTTCATCAGACAAAGTGGTTAAATGAATAATACCAACAATAAACAAGTGTAAGAGTACATGGGTTTTATAGAGATTTGGGCAATATAAAACCTACAAAATGAATGTAATGAGTACAGGAATTTAGTAATGCTTAGGTTTTACAAGTAAGTATGTAACGTAAGTACATACATAATACATTTTATGCAATCCTATTTAGACACTGGAGTGATGTGAAACTAAGCCCTGTGCTACTGCAGCCTCCCATACCAGCCCCTGATGCCATATGAGTATGCAGCATTTGTGGCATGAAAGAAAACTGGAATTCTTGAAGAGAAATCTGCCCCAGTGCTAGTCTGGCATTCAATTGCCTAAGCTATGTTACAGCCTTGTTTATGCAGAAGGATATTCTTCAGAATAAAGGAAACACTGCAGACTCCCCTTCACTTTGTACATTGATATGATCATAAAAGCAAAATGATCTTCTGAAATGAAGTGATAAAATACCAACAGCAACACCATTTCTGCACAATAAACAAGAGAAAATAACCAGGTTCATAGATAAAAATTTCCAGGTATGATAAATGGAAGGATATGAAGTCAAGAATAAATAAGTTTTAGTATACTAATAATACATTACATTACTGAACACTACACAATTATGTAGCAATCACATGCAGTTCCAAAACATACACTCAACACATTTAACTACTTTCAGAACTCAATTAATGGTATGATACAGGTCACAAAGCTTCTGATGTTAAGCAATAAGTGGCCAAACTTTTTATTAACCTGATGTGAAACCTCAAGTAACTTAATCTTTGATAAATTGTCTTCTGGGTATTTCCCCGGCATCCGAGTAGTAAAGACCGACGTTTCAGAACCCTGTATCGGTTCCATCTTCAACAGGTGATGCAATGTGAGTGAGGACTAGCTCGATGTGACCTGTATTTATACGTATAAATAAAGGTCACATCGAGCTAGTCCTCACTCACATTGCAGCACCTGTTGAAGATGGAACCGATACAGGGTTCCGAAACGTCGGTCTTTACTACTCGGATGCCGGGGAAATACCCAGAAGACAATTTATCATTACTACTACATGGCGAAAGTCTAAAATCTAGAACTTAATCTTTGTTCTGAACATCCATAACACTTATACATAGAACAGCTGCATTTTGTATGCTAACATTTTCATTTCTGAAAATGCAGGGATAATCACATACTGTTTCTGTCATTTATCAAAGAAAGATAACACCAATGACTATAATATAAGTGAATAAAACACCACCACTAAGAGTAACAGAAGTGAGCAAATTAACAGCAGCAACTGAAACAGAAGTTAATAAAATAAATGTTCCAAATAAAACAAGTACATCTATTGCAAATACACATACTGCAGTTCCTTCTTGAGAAGTTATCTATGGGGCCAAACAAGAAAACATTCTAAGTAGGAAAACACCACCAAAGAGATTTGTTAACCCTTCAGTACAGTGTCACAAACATGGTACATCCGATATTTAAATTCTGAACTCATGGTTTCACACATATACCACACATTCAGCAGCAACCTGCATAGCTACAAAACTATTAACTGCAATGAGATGTTGTTTTATCTACAGCAGAGATTTTGTTTGTTGGTTTGTACATTTGTTTGTAAACTAATAATTCTCATTCATAACAAGAAACTGTGCAGTTAAATAAAGAAACACAATGGAGAATTGACACTATGTCATCAAGGTGGGGCAATCATCAGTGTGGACTGAGATTATAATGAAATTTTAGATGATGATGATTTTGAAGAATACAGTTCTGAAGAAAATGGTAACACAGAGCTGTTGCCCAAAAGAACTCCTAAAAGTGGTGATATGGAAGATAGAGAGAAATATATTCACCCTTGATTACAGGAAATTCCTACACTCTGTACATGAAATACATTTCAAATACTAGCACCAAGGTCTACTGTGTCTCAAAAACATGTCAAGGGTGGTGGCTGGCTTAACTTTTTCAAATGAATGTGTAGTTTTCCAGCTTAGAGTACCCACACAGAAGGTGACTTATCTCAAATGAAATCTGCATAGGCCTAAGGGGAGGTAAGCCTCCATGTATGCATGTGTGTGCATGTGCGCGCGCACGCGTGTGTGTGTGTGTGTGTGTGTGTGTGTGTGTGGTGCTAGTCTTAAGACTACAAGTCTGTAATCAAAACTGTGACAAATCTGCCACCACTGATGTTTTTGCTGCAGAAAACAGACTGCAGGACAGAAGTTTCAACAAGTATTGAGGTACTCAGGTCAGCACAACTAAGTCCAGATGCAAGTCTGAAGTCTGTTAAGGTGCTCACACTTACAGTTTTTTTTTAAACATATCTGCACATTCTTTAATTGACTGGAAACAGAGGAGAAGCAAAGACAGTGTTTTCATCATGCTAGGTGAAGAAGATAGTGCTTTAACTGGCCAAACAACTGCACTGTTAACAAAAAACAGAAAAGCACAACTGGAGTGAGCAACATATTCATTAACCCTTTGAAGCCGAAAGACGTCATGCAATGAACCCTTTAAAATGACCGACGACTTACAAAGATGTCACAAATAATGTGTCGAAGTTTGGAGGAATTTTGTTCACTCCTATCTAATAAACTTCAGTGGCTTGCTTTGATGCAGGACCCTTGAAGGTCAGACTTTCTTTGTGGAACCAGAATGTACCCCCTCCACCTCCTAAACCCCTCCACAAACCCTAATTTGTAAGTTAACACATAGTTACTGCGCATTTTGTCCCAGCCGACTAATAAGGTTCAGACACTGCTAGCTTTGTTTACAGCTTGCACTGAAGTTCACTGTGGATTGAAATATCAACACTGGCCTATGAAGCAAACACTCTTTGTTGAACAGAAAGGTTGTCAGTGGCGTACCGTACCCATATAATTCAGACAAAACTAATGCTCAAAATTGGAGATATCCACAAAAACCGAAGTTTATGGCTACAGGAGGGCCCACAGATGTGCCTCTTTTAGTGCTGGGGTAATCTGTAGGGGTTGTGGGGTAGTACCATGAAACACACAGCTGTCAATCCACTAAAAATGTCTTGGGCACCCTTGAATAGCTGGAATTTTATGCAATAGTCACATTGCAGCTTTAGATGTTTTGCTGTCACTGTAGAAGATGTTAGTGTAATCAGGTTTCTGAAACTGTGCCAGTCATATAGAGGGAAATAAATAAGGCAGACCATTGTAGTTATTAGCAATACTCAACAGATGGATACTGTTATTTTCATGTGGGGCTAAATACACCCACCAAGATTTCAGGCTCCTTCTGGTGAGGAATTTGATTGAGGAGATTGGTTGGAAGACCAAGTGTGGGCGCAAAAAATGTTTTGCGACTCAAGAGTCGCCATAACAAACACTGGCCAGCGAAATCATCAACCCAACTGCGCTGCCATCTGTGTCCTTCCCGCGGCCATAGAAAGGGTACAGTGTAAAAGTGCGCCAGATGTGATGTGGGCCTGTGTGTCATGCCTTGTTTCATGGAATATCATGCCAAAGTATATTTGTAAATCATCCTCTTTGTGAATACTGTGTGTCATGATAAAACAGTGATTCAAGGTGCCACAGACCTTCTGCAGCAACCAGGATTATGTGAGTAATGAACTATTTACACCAAATTATATAATGCATGCAACTTACAGGCCTAAATTTATTATAAAAAGAGGTGAACATTTTTTCCCGGATTAACCAATTCATAAGCAGAGTGCAAAATTTTATTTCAATAAATTTGAAGGAAAAGTCTACGCTAGATATGCTTTTTTTTTGAAGACTAAGAAATAAAATTTTAAATCCCCAGTAAAAAATCACGTAAAGCTGCGTTGTGTGGAGGGATTTAATTCTGGTGTTAAAGGGTTAATGGTTAAACAAAATACTTTGAATGTTAATTCCATCATTGAACTAACACTGCAACCCAAGGCATGGAACAACTACTAAAGAATGAATGAGGATACACATCTCAAGTTGAATTACTTATGCCACAAATTTAGAAAAAGGACACTGGAATGAAAAGAGCACTCATACACCACGAATAGTCAAGTGGAAGGAACTATAACGATCTGAAGTTTTCTGCAGCCATTTCACAGCAGACCCTTGGAAAAATTACACCTAACACATGCACCGCTATCTAGAAGATTCTGAGAAATCAATACTGCAAAGTAACCCTCACAAAAATATTTTTATCAATTTCTAAAAGAAAAAGAAATGTAAGTTCATTCCTACCTACAGTAAAGTCTGAAAAGAAGTTGCATATATTATTCTCACTACAATTACAGCATTTCAACTATAAGGTAGCTTCATTTTTGTTAGCACTTGAATAGCACTCTTTTAGGTGACCATCCTGTTATTGCCACATTTTCTTAATTGTTTACTAAAGCTGTCTTTGCTTGTAACTCTCCATAATCATTGCAACAATTCACAAATTTGATAAATGGCTCAACAATTTCGTGGCTGAGACTTCCTCAATCTTCCAATGAATCAGTACACAGACTGTTACTTAAGTTCTTCATAGGCTAGTTTTTGTTGTCAATAGTAAGGATTTTCCCAAATACTAATAAAATCATTTTTGCTTGTTGTAAAACTCTGTGAATGTTTTATAACTGTATTTAACAAATTATCATACAAATTAATATCTTTTAATCGTTTCTGAAATTTATTTTTATTTTCTGTTTCAAAAATATCATTAAAAAGTATTTTTATTACCGGTTTTTCTCTTTTTAATTTATTTCAAATTAAATGTAAATTATTATTTAAATCTAATATTCCTTTAAAACTAACATGTTCTGACTCAAGTCAAGTGCCAAGGGTATGAAAAAGATTCACTGTACATACTCTTGGTTGATGGTGGTCGACTGTTACGAGCAGAGCAGCAGGCTATGCACTCGGGATGGGGGAGATTGTGCGACTGACTCTGTCATGTGGTGTGTGGGAGGGGTGTGTACAGTGTATGTACAGTGAATCTTTTCCATTCTAATAATACACCTGCACCCACATAGCCACGGGCAATACACCAACACGAACGTCACACACCTTCAGCACATTTGACACACTCTACCCACCTTATAGCCAAAGACACACAATAATATAACTCCCACAAACACAGAATATACTTAACGCTACCTAACACTCATTATATCTTTTCATCCTTGCAGCATTACACAACATATGCGGCAATAACACAAGTATAGTCTCGAGCTCCTGTTGATGGGCATATAAGTGCCCGAAACATGTTGAGTAGATTATAAGTGCAATAAAGCATTTAGCAGCATCTCGTTGGTTTTCTTCTCTACGCTTATACTACGATGCACGGACAAACATACATCAAATACTGTCACAACTTTCTTTGACTCTTCACAGTCAACTGAGGAATGTACAGATATGCAAATAAGTCTCCTAGTGAGTTGGCACTAACAGACTTCAGACTTACCTGTGGAATTAGGTTGTTACAGACTTACCTTGAGGTACGTCTGCTTGTATGCTAGGACCCTTAAAAGAGGTTTCTTTTTATGGCCTCAAAAACATCACTGTTACTGACAAGATGTCTGCACATTTCAAAGCCCTGTAATATCTCAGACTGCTTCTGCCTCTCCCTCTTCACTACTGTCAGTAACTTCATGGCATCGTTCTTGCTCACCACATAGAAGATTGCCTGCCTATTCCAGTCTCAATCCTCAAAACTGGTGCCCTTGAAGTGTAAAGGTTTTATTCGAAAACTAAGATGAATTTTTTAAAATAGCTATTTGTCTTGGCAAGTCAAAATCCTCTCTACTTAATCCACAATTTCCCCTCAGGCCACCAGATCAGTAGTGTGCTTTGTTGTAGTTATGTGACAAAGTGTGAAGACTGAGTAACAGCGATGGAATTTGTCTGGCCAACGGAAACGTGTGAGAGGCATGGCAATCTTTAGCCAACTGGGTTCAGTATATGTATGAGGTTATGATCAGATTATACAAGTATCAACCGGAATTAGGTCACTCACGATTTATAATTTTTTTTTAAACTTCAATACAGTTAGTTACCCATGAAACTGATCAGCAGCATCCAGAGCGAAGCCACAGGGTCAAACATGTGCTCACTGAAAAAGCTGTTAAACAATTGATTCAGGCCTATGTCACTGTGTTGTTTTGCTTTCTGCTTGTAAGAGTACACGGTCGATGTATTGTGTTATAAGCTTAAGAGTCAAGTTTCTACAAATTAAGAAGGCAGTGTTTTAAACCAATCATTCACGAGGAATAAAATCTATAATTTCAGTGTACATTATATGACTTGAACATATCATTAGCTTCTACACATTTGCCAAATGATACTGCTGACATCCAATTTAGTCTGCACATCAGTCTAAACCTCTGCCTTCATTACATCACTATGGCACATTGCATAACTTCATGTCACTAAGCAGCACTACTTCATAGAATACTACATGTACAATCACATATTAAATCATATACTTATCATACATTAAAAGGAGAAAAAGAAAAAAATGAAAATAACATTCCAAGAATTTTTGATATGAGGGCGATCCCAAAAGTAAGGTCTCCATAATGCTGGGGCTGCAGGGAAACTGTTTGCGTGACTGTTAGCCACACTGCTGTGTTTGTTGGTTCCCCCACTCCCAAACAAGCCGTTGCTCAGCCCGCTAGGACGCTCAGTCTTGGCTCGGCAGCCATTTGAAATGGAGCTTCCACTTGCTGCTCCCGCCAGGTGCGAAGTTCGAGCAGTAATTCGGTTTTTGAACGCAAAAGGTGTTAAACCTATCAAAATTCATCGCCAATTGACGGAAGTGTATGGAGAGTCATGCATGGATGTCAAAAACGTCCGTAAGTGGTGTAGGGAGTTTACAGCTGGTCGCAATTCGGAAATTCACGATGAAGAAAGAAGCGGGAGACCGTCAATTTCCGATGAGACAGTCGTGAAGGTTGAACAAATCATGCGTCAAGATCAGAGGATCGCTCTCGATGATCTCTGCATTTTGGTTCCTGAGGTTTCTCGAAGCACCATTGGTAGGACTTTGACTGAAAAGTTGGAATATCGGAAGGTGTGCACAAGATGGGTCCCATGCATGCTCACAGAAGACCATGAACGGCAACGCATTGACTCCTCACGCGAATTTCTTCAGCGCTACGCAAACGAAAATGACAACTTTTTGGATTCGATTGTCACGGGTGACAAAACCTGGGCGTTCCACTTCACACCTGAGACCAAACAACAATCACGTGAGTGGCTGCATTCCTCTTCGCCCAAGCCATGAAAATTCAAAAGAACACAGTCTGCCGGCAAAGTTATGGCAACTGTGTTTTGGGATTGAAAGGGGGTATTGTTGGTCGACTTCATGGCTCATGGGACCACAATGAACGCTGACAGGTATTGTGAGACACTCAAAAAACTCAGACAGGCGATTCAGAACCGGAGAAGAGGAATGCTGACCAAGGGCATATGCCTTCTCCACGACAACGCTCGCCCCCACGTCGCCCATCAAACCGTTGCTCTCCTGGATCAGTTTGGATGGGACATCATCACCCATCCACCCTATATTCCAGACTTGGCACCCTGTGACTACCATTTGTTTTCTAAGTTGAAAGAACATTTGTCCGGAAGGCGCTTCTGCGATGATAATGAGGTGAAAGTTGCGGTCCAACACTTCCTCAACGACATGGCGGCGAGCTGGTATGACATGGGCATACAAAAACTGCCTCTGCACCTACAAAAATGCATCGACCAAAATGGCGATTATGTAGAAAAATAGAGGAATGTTCAAACTTT
>Ga0123357_10012252_pt1 | contig 11050 bp, 4 predicted proteins | sample TergutEmb28metaG_FD_89873 | JGI IMG/M metagenome (GOLD analysis project Ga0123357, IMG submission 89873) | Embiratermes neotenicus P4 segment gut microbial communities from Petit-Saut dam, French Guiana - Emb289 P4 | ecosystem: Host-associated > Arthropoda: Insects > Digestive system > Gut ... | reverse complement strand
TAACCACGTGACACCCCTCTATCCGCAAAAGTTGGCACTAACTTCGCCTACCGGCGGCGGCCGCTCTGTCGGTATGGTTCGCTCGCGGACTAAAGCCACGGAGTTTAGTTTAGTTTAAATAAATAAAAAAACAAGTTTTATGTATAATGTGCCGCACAGACACTTTTTTCTCTTCCTGTTTTCCTCGTGCCCAAAAGGTTGCTGACCACGGACGTAAAACATAAATACCCTGTGGGTAGAATGCGAAAATTGTTAATGCTAAGGCAGGCGGTATATATAGAAACCCTTGCGCTTTAGATTTATAACATCATGCCAGACCACAAAGGGTCGGTTCCTGGCCAAGGACTTACTGATCTAACTGAAGCTTTCGCGGTTTTTTTTCAGTCCCTCGCGAATCATTACAACAGCCAACGGTAACTTCATCACAGTTGTCCTGCCACATCTCATTTTAAGCACTTCAAGAAACGCAAGTAAAAGAAACAGGAGAACTTCCACAATACACCGCACGCTGCTTGTCGGTGTCGCAGTATGGCCTGCAGTTGCTAGTCACGTATTTAAAACTTGTCTGGATCGCAGTGGGAAGTGCTAGTAGAGCGAAACACATCTGACGTAACCATAGCAAGCTTGATAACAAACGAACCATAGTAACCAAACGAAAGTTTGTAACGGAGGTAACCATGACAGCACCAGTAACCAAAAGGGTCATATATGCGAGTAGGTGTTCACGTCAAGTATCTCTTATTTTAGACCGGTTTTAACCAAAATTTGAATGTGTAGACGAATTTTAGGAAGGAATCCACAGTATCAGTATTCATGCAAATTCATCTGGTGGAAGCAAGTTGTTCCATGCGCAGACAGACGTGACGAAACCGTTAGTCACTTTTCGCATTTAGTTTGCGAAGGCGCCTAAAATGGATTAGTTAATTACTTGCAGACCCTCTGTAACTCAGTTATTATAATGCATAGGTCTGTAGCTGATTTTACAGCATAGACTGACCCTATCATACAGGTTGGCATGTAAACGTGTATGCCTTTTTGTGACCCCATATGGTCGTATTCGTCGTCGGACTCTCTCTCCCCAAAGAGTTTGGGCAAATAAATCTCATAAACAGACGCAAGTATAACAAATAACGGCTGATGAAGAATCTTGCGAAGTGACTGTTACAATTTAGTGAGCTCATGATAACTAACTTTGTGGAGAAAAATTCGTTTAAGAAGATGAGAGTTGCACAAGTGGTAAAGAAATTTCGCTGTTATTCTGAAGATGAAGGCAGTAGGTTCCTCCAACGTGTTGGTAACTAGCTAGCAAACTACACGGCGTCAGATCCAAGGGAAGAGCAGTCTTCTGTTTCAGAGCTTTGAGAACCTAAAATTTCTTAAGTAAATTAATCCCGCAGGTTCATTACCGTGTTCACTAATTTGCTTTAACGCTAACTTTCTCTTACTAGTTGAGTGAATTTCTTTAACATTAATGTTAGCATTACACTTACGGTTGTATTGTACTGTTGAAAGTCTTATCTCTTCAGGTATTTAAGTAAAACAATCCCTGTCCCTGAGGGTTCCAGGAGTTTGAGGCTCCCAGATTGTAAGACAATCGGCACACGAAGGTGGTAGTGTTGTCAGCCCTACTCTACGCACCGGCCATCACTCTTCTCTGGTAGAGGTTGAGGCGACCGGAAAGATTACGTAAAAAATTCCAATAACATAATCGGGAATCGAATCCGCGACCTTCCGGCTTGTAGCGCCTTGCCTCGACTAACTGCACTACCGCGCGACCCGCCACCTTCTTAGTAAAATGTGGAGGCAGCAGTGTGTACGTTAGGAAGTGGTGTGGCACTCCAGAAGGCGGAATTCTGGACTCAAAAGGAGAAGAATTTCGAGTATGAAGGCTCAAACGGGAAGGCGGTTTACCTGGTGCGGACGTGACTGCAGCTCCCTGGCCCCGCTCCAGAGGCGCGTCACAAGATCGAGCCCACGCGCTTCTAAATCGGATGAAAGAGTAGCGAGTCTCTGTAGGATGCAAGTTAGACATTCCTCACGGGGCTGTGGCTTTTGTAACACGTTACAGTACGCTGTGTACAGTACTTACGAATAGCCAAATAGAATGCTTCCGGTGTAGTTTTGCGTATTTCATTGATCCTGAACAGTTTATTGTAGTGGCAACGTTTCAAGCATGTATTGGATAAGCCTGGTTCGAATATACGTCGGGTTACCGGCAAGGCTGAGTTTTTGTGGTTTTCCTCAGTGCATCAGACAGGGTAGAACTTGGAAGTAAAGAAGGACGGTATCCTGCCAGATCCTTTTCTTCCCAACTTTCATGGTCCTCTTTCCGTTTGTGTTTGTATGACCTCTACAGTTGAAGCAGGGTCGTCAAGTAGCGTAAGAATAAATAAATCTAATATTATACATATTCCATGCAGTAGACATATTAACTTTTATTTCAACTGATTGCACAATAATAGCATTTTTTTGCTTTTCTATGGCCTAACAGCCCCTAATGGGCCAGGGCCTCTTCTTTATCAAGGCTTCACGATCACACTCAGACACACCACATTCGGTAGGACTCCTCTGGACGAGTGATCAGCTAGACGCAGAGACGTCTACTTGACAACTCAAAACACTCACACGAGACAGCCATCCATGCTGCCAGCGGGATTCGAACCCGCAGTCCCAGTAAGCGAGCGGCCGAAGACCCACGCCTTATATTGCGTGGCTACTGGGATCGGCAATAATAGCCTTATACAATTTTATTGCTCTAAGATGTATTACCCTATATGTTTCGGCTAACTATTACCATCTTCAGGGAGGTGTCAACACGAAGGAATTCCCATTTTGATGCCGGGACATATCGTAGTGACGTGTGTGCAGTAAATTACAATATCTAATAATTAAAACACCAATCAATACTATACGTATATAGAAGCCAAAATCAGGTTAAAAGTGTATAAATTAAGAATATGCAGTTATTGTTAACAACTATTTCTTCTTATGCGTTCTAATGCTATTTACACATATCTTACAATCAAACATCTATATGTGTACGATCATGTTTGATCGTGTATGGACTGCAGTCTGTATGTTGAGTCTATAAAGTCGCGGTTACAGTCTCCGTCACCCAACATAGCATCTCACCCAGCGGAGCTCTTACCATAGAGGGAGACCTACAGTAACTGTCGGCTAGTGACAAGAGCTGAAATATGTGGAGCTTTATCTCTGTTTCCTAGTATTCATTCATGTTGTAGTCAGACTGAGCGGTACCTCTTATCTTTGCCCTAAACATATGGTTAATATTGACTGTCTCTTAGAGCTTCCGAAACATCTTGATCCCTTGTATATTTCTTCAGTTACATTCATCGTAATTATGTACTTCCTGTCACTGTGCACGTTCTAAGCCATGCATGCACCTTTGTGTAGAAATAATGTGAGCTTAGTAATCGTTATTTATCGTTTCTTGAAGGGCAAGTATTCGTACCGGTCTCGACCAGAGGTGTGGGACCCTGTTTACAATGTATTCACCCCCCTCCCGAATATCAGTCTCCAAATGGTCGTTATTCTTCAGGCCCGAAAGTTTTACGACCGAAGGGACAGCATTAAGTTCATATAAAATGACACCTGTTGGCTTCCTTATGCTATAAAAATTTCCATCCCGCCTTTAAATAACATTAAGTTCACATTTTTTTAATTACAAAACTTTTATGGTCCTTGTGTCGTCATTTTGCTTCCTTAGGACAAGATGAGATACGGCTGTAATGGAGTTGCCTTCACCAAACGCTTCTTCACTGTTTTCTTATGTCCAAGTATCTGCTTGTGAAGAAATGATGCAGTTCTTAACCTTTTAAACGCCGAGTTAAATCTCATCTGCCATCTGTTGGCATTATTAGGAGCTCACCATATTCTCCACGTTAGCAGGGTAAGGGTTAAAAGATTACTTTCCATACATCTCGCATTTTCTTCGTTTCTTCGTCGCCGTTTATTCAAATCTGTTACGCCGAATTTCATTATTAACAGCAACATCCCCATGTTGTCCTCAGTCCTTCCGTCCATCCATCTACCCATGCATTTATGTACTTGTAAAGCTACAAAGTGTTCAGAAAATAATCGCGCCTGTAAACTTACCACATGAGTCATTGTGATGACGCGAAATTGTTCTGTAGTGGCATTTCGACTGACACACATTTTTGGCGAAAAACGCAATGAAAGTTGAATGGGATTTGGAAACACGGTGCATTTTGCTCGTAGTTACACCGTACCAGAAAATTATACATAGGTTAGAACTTCATCTAGGGATGTTTTCGTCTGATTTCTTATCTGGGAATGATCTGATGGAGTCTAGGTGAGAATATCCGTACCTGGCAGGGTTTCATGTATATTATTCTGAAGATTACGGCGTGGGTTTCTTCCGGAACGTTGCTAAATTTATGATGTCATATCCAGGAAGTTTTCTGAATGGTCACAGCCGTAGAAACTCAGGTCTGACATCTTATGGCAAATGATTTCTTATAATGTAAGCGACTGTCTTCAGAATCACAGTTATAGATCAGTGTGATCTGTACCTTGCAGATGCTGCTAAAAACCTGTACCTTTCAAGACATACTGGTTGGCCCGACTTGAAGTCTAGTGCGTAAAACCTGTATATTCCAAATTTGTGTGTGTACTAACATAGTACTGTGACACTTTGCTTCAGCTGGACGATGACTTGGTTCGTGCCGTGAAGCTGACGTCCCGAGAGAGACGATTCATCAAATTCGCTTCCGTGGAGTACGATGGCCAACTGTACATGACACCCCAAGACTTCTTGGAGTCCGTTGTGGAACAAGAACCCCGACGTGAGTTGCGTTAGACTGGGAACCGTATGTTGACTAGCGGCACGTTTGTACTTTGAAAAGTGAATTAAATTTCTGTGCAGCAAGCGCTGGTCACCAGTAGTCTGCTGAATATCATGCAGAGTTCACAAGGCAACTCGGCTATACCAATAATTCAGCAGATTTGTGCCATATGCAAGGGCGTTTAACTGCGACAAAGTTTGTATTGTCTGTAATAATTGTAGCAGATTAGCTTATGCAGTTTTCTGAATGCCAGCCTTACGCATTTCTTGTGCCCAGGACTGTTAATGGTACTTGAGGGTTGTTTGACCGTGCATCTTCCTCATGAAATAATGTGCGATGCCAATTTGATGCAATAAGCTGATTTTACTGATGTATTCTTATCTCGACATGTTTCGGGTACATACGCCCATCATCAGGAGCAGTAGATGTTAAGTTGCAGCATATGGTTTTCTGCACTGTAAAGAATGAGACGGCGTGCAGCCACTACACACACACACACACACTCTCTCTCTCTCTCTCTCTGTCTCTCTCTTCATAGTCTCATTCTTTACAGTGCAGAAAACCATATGCTGCAACTTAACATCTATTGCTCCTGATGATGGGCGTATGTATCCGAAACATGTCGAGATAAGAATACATCAGTAAAATCAGCTTATTGCATCAAATTGGCAGTTCACATTATTTCATGCTAATCGTACCTTTGCTATCATTTTTTTTTTGTGTGTCGCTGAGAGAGGCGCAGTTTTTATCCCCAACATACTAACGTGTGAAACTGTTGTTTGATCTTATGACATTGTCTCAGTGATATATAGTTTACTTACTTACTTACTTACTCCGTAGAGCAGAGTCCTTCTTGAGAAGCTAACCGGTTTGCAGCTAGTCAATAAATTCCCCGCATCAGTGAGATATAGTCCTACATTAAAAGTTAACTGGTATTCTTCGACCTTTATGGAACCCGAAGTTCGCCTTCGTTTCCACACACACACACACGCGCGCGCGCGCGCGCGCACGCACACACATACGCACGCACACATGCACACGCACACGCGCACACACACATACACACACAAAACCCCCTCACTGGTCCCTGTTTCAAGCCAGGTGAAGCAAGTCTCTGCCTTTTCACCCTGTTTCTTCAATACTGATTGCGCCCTTCGGGTTTTCGAAAAAACTGCATTATGCATTTCTGAAGTCGTGTCATATCGACGTGACTAAATGAGCATTTTAGTGTCAGCAGCATACGACTCACTTTGCACGGTTATATTTCACGTCACTGAAAACTCGTGGTATTTCGTTCTACGAGTATCTTCCATCCCGGCCCGTTTTTAAGCCACCATTAACCGTGACTATCTTCACCATTACCATAATGCGCGCGCAACTGGTCAGATTCTTATTAAAATATATCTGTCAGCATTTCTACTGTATATTGGTGTAGCCGAGAAGCAATGTAGCAGCAGTATGAAATTGTACCTGTCTATACCTGTGCACGCTTCATTTCAGGAGCTGCCGTGTGGAGCCCTCGCGCCGGTAGTATGTATCACATGGTTGCATCTCTCTTATAGCAGTCACGCATGACAAAGAATTGTCGAGAAAACGGTACCGATGTGCATTAAGTAGGCAAGTTGATCCGAATCAAAACAGGCCTGTATCTATAACAGCTCACTCGGCAGGAAGACATGAACTGTATACAGAGGGTCGCGTTTTGTGGTTTATTTGCGCATTGTTAACTAAACGAACTCGTAATAGGAATTTTTTCGCCCTGTTTCATCCGACGAACTGCATGACGGATTGCTGTGTAATCCTGTGTGTGGCGTGGAGAGATGTCAGCACTGTAGAAGTTGTAGGGCGAATTTATTTTTAATCTGTACTAAACCACCGCACAGCAATTCCTACTTTCAGATATTGCCAGACAGAACTTTACCACATCTCTCAACACCGACTTGTCTTAAATACATTTCTTATTCTCATAAGTTGTATAACTTTTATTTTAAACGCTTTTTATGTAACATGTGTAACGAAATGCAGAACGTAATGTGTTACGCCGTTGGAGCTGGAGGACGGACACTGTCCTGCTCTTGTTGAATTGCTGAGGTTGGTTCAAATTGTGTGATGATATTGCGCGAAGAGATTTAGTTTTTATTTGGCGTTGATATTTATCAGAATGATATTCTTAGACGTATAAACGATAAGAATTTCTAGTCTTCAGGTTTATTCTGATATTGACAATTATCGATGAGTAATTCCTCATTCTGCTTTTGGTGAACGAAAAAAAAAACAAGTGTTAGGTATGCCCTATGGCACTAACAAGTGTTAGGCATGCCCTATGGCACTAACAAGTGTTAGGTATGCCCTATGGCACTAACAAGTGTTAGGTATGCCCTATGGCACTAACAAGTGTTAGGTATGCCCTATGGCACTAACAAGTGTTAGATATGCCCTATGGCACTAACAAGTGTTAGGTGTGCCCTATGGCACTAACAAGTGTTAGGTATGCCCTATGACACTAACAAGTGTTAGGTATGCCCTATGGCACTAACAAGTGTTCGGTATGCCCTATGGCACTAACAAGTGTTAGGTATGCCCTATGGCACTAACAAGTGTTAGGTATGCCCTATGGCACTAACAAGTGATTTTCTATTGACGGCACGCAAGGGTACGGCGTACCGGCACTTTAATAGACGGTAACGCTTTAGATGAACGTTATAAATTTAGGATTCGGGAAAAATGTTGTTTTGCGGTGTTTATTCCAACAACTGAAAAAAAAATTACACCTTTTTAATTTTTGATACGAAGACAAGGGGCATTGTAAATTTTACCAGCTGTCAGTGATTGAGTACCATACTTTTTTTTTAAATAAAGAACTGTTTTAACCATGCGAGCTTATAAAATACAAAATACATAGACGCATGACAACTAAGACTCTCATGGATATCACGCCCCTCTCTTCAGTAATTCGTTGAACGAAGTCATGCTTCATTTTGATCAGGATAATTCCCAATTCGCGGAGCCGGGATAGCTCATTCGGTATAGCGACTCGCTACGGGCTGGACAGTCCGGGAATCGAATCCCGGTGGGGACGAAATTTTCCGCACCTGTCCAAACCGCTTCTGAGGCCCACCCAGCCTCCTATACAGTGGGTACCGGGTCTTTCCCGAGGTTAAATCGGCCGGGGCGTGGCGTTGACCACCCACCCCCATCTAGCGCCGAGGTTGATGCAAGTGTAGAGCTCTACGTCTACTCCCCCTCTGGGCCTTCGTGGTCTGTTCTAGGGTGAACTTACCTTTACCTTCCCTTTAATTCCCAATTCAGCTTATATTTGCTGAAGTACAAATTGTGCAGTAGCTAAGTTCCTTTCGACTCTTCGTCTTTCAGAATCGCTGTTGTGAATAAGTGAGACACGGGGCCGAAATGTAGAGGAGAAGGAATAGAAATATAGTTGTGCTAAGAAAGGCTTTTTGTAGAGTGCTTGGTCCCATATGGCGTTCAGACATCGTGGTTTTAGAAATTAAGCGCCGTTAATAAACATTTAACTTGCTGAAGTAGGCCTGGACCGTTTTCTCGATTCTTTGGTCTATGTATGTCGCTTACGAACTGCACGACACCGGCTTTTTATTTCGACACACATAACGCGAGGCACTGTGCCGATCTGGCGTGTGAGCATGCTTATTATGCCTCTCTGCTCAACAAAGTGAGGAACATGAATTACTTTTGGTCTGACTTGAAGATCCAAACTCTTTTCAACTGCCTGAATATATTAACCTACCCGATCACCTTGACTCGGGAAGCTGATAACCTCACTAAGGGTTTTCATGCTTTACCACAGCCCCTTCAGGCAAATTTCAGGCTTTTACCTCGAGATAAGCCACGATTTCTTCATTTCACGTTATTTCCCTCTTATCATTCACAGATTGTAATTAGTGATAGGATAATTGTACTGTCATTTGACGCTATGTAAGGTGACCTCCACTGAGAATGTCGTTAAATAAACCACGAAAATGTAGTAACTGTTACTAGTAATGTGATGAAATCAAGTACGATGAGATGGGTTGGACGTGTTGCATGTGTGGTGTTGGTGAGAAGTGTACTTCATATAATGCTTAATAACAACCTGAAGGAGTATACCAGCTTGGAGATGCAGTTGTGGATGGGAGGGTTGTATTCAAGTTGATATCGTGCAAGTGTGTACCCGAGCACACTGTATCTGGCTGGCGCACTATTATGGACCACTGAATTCAGAAATTAACCGTCTCATTCCACCCAAGTGGGAGTTTCTTGACTGACTAAGCTACGCTCATCTTTTCCTTGGAATCGGTTAAAAAATAGGCGCCCATCCAAACTAGCAACAACTCGGTAGCTTATTTCCTGACATACGAGTCCACCCCCCTTCCCGAAATGATTCCTGCATCGTTTGTTGGTCATTTGGCGTCCGAGAGAGACCACCACGTCAGACTGCACTTTGCTGTTCGCATACCGTATACTCACCTCTCGAGTCTACCGGCGCTTGATAATTGTGTGTGAAAGGGTAGTTCTTGCTCTCACATTAGCATGAGCGGTATTGGAACCCGCAAGTATGTGCTGTTTTGATTAGGGAATAGTCTCTATCAGCCACAGGGGCTGTTGCGAAACTGCTGGCTTACACTTGAAACATTTAAACGTATCAAACCTGAAACTGTGTGTTTATAACTGAATTTTTAATGTGGGAATGTAGAAAGCCGAAAGAATTATTGGGTGCAGAAATCGTATGTACACGTGAATGGAATATTCTGTTACGTTAGAATGCATCATGTGCTGACATCGTGTAAAGCAGGGCACAGTTCAGCGACAGTCGACAGTTACTGCTGCAAACGTAACTCGTCTCTGCAAGGTAGCTGTCACACTCCAGCAACATAACTGTTTGTTTCGTTTAATCAGATGATAACACAGCTACGTGTTTCGACCACTAAGTGGTCTTCTTCAGGCCATTAATATATTTAACATTAAAATCGCAGTTGCATTTTACTTGTGTATGGCCAGTTCCAGTGGCTGCGCAGTCTAAGGCGCTCGTTTGCTGGGTTTATGGTTTCGAATTCCGCCGTGGACATGGATGTCCGTGTCATGTTAGTGTCGTGTGTTGTCAGGTAGAGGTCTCTGCGCGGGGGTCGATACTTCGTCCACAGGAGTCCTACAGAGTTTGGTGTGTCTGAGTGTGATCGTGAAGCCTCAATCATGAGGAGGCCCTGGCCCACTATGGCTGTTGCACCGTGCCGGGGGGGGGGTAAACTGAGATTTCAATGTTGGGCCGTCACGATAGGTATGTCCATTAAAATGTTAGAATTTTGTAACATTATATATATACATACACATACACGAAGGTGAGTCAAATGAAAACCTTAAAATTTTTTTATCCCGTAATTTATTGAACACAAAAGGTACACAATGATTCATTTTTCTATGTAGGCTCCAGATTGCGGCTATTTCATTCACTGTTACGCGGCGATTTTCCTTCACGATGGCTTCAACTGCTGCAATGACCTCTGGTGTCACTACTGGGTGTGCCTGACCGGGTCGAGGAGAGTCTGTTACAGAACTGATGCCGTTCATGAACTTCCTAGTCACTCGTACACTTGCTGTAGTGACAGACATGCATCACCATGCTGAACTTTCATTCGTCGATGAATTTCGATGGGTTTCACCCCTTCACTACTTAAAAAATGGATGACAGAAAGCTGTTCTTCTTTGGTGTATGTTGCAAACGGGGCCGCCATCTTTACACTATTACTGCTCCGTCGTGTTGCATTCCTGCATCGTACTGTCACCTGTCGGCCATTCTTGAAACCATGAGTATCACTGTTGTCAACTTACAAGACGATCGAGCTGTGTTTCGAATTTTTGTCGCACATTTAAGGTTTTCATTTGACTCTTCCTCGTATATATATTTACTGTAACATTTTAACGTTTTATATTGACATATGGCTCACTGAGTGCAATAGTGACACAATCCAAAAATTGCCTATTTGGCGTTAACATTACACTTGAACTCAAAAATATAACAACTACATCCAACAATACCGGCACACTTGTTAGTTGAAACATACTCCTCTAGATGCCATTATTGTAGGATGTACGTGGTAGGGTCCATAAGTTTCCGGCCTGACCAACTTTGAAAGGTGACAGAAATGAAACAACTTTGCTATTTTTCAATATAATCTCCCTTTACTTCAACACACTTTTCACACCTGTGAACC